>SDBV01003153.1_pt1 | contig 24558 bp, 25 predicted proteins | sample 2277081 | NCBI WGS metagenome assembly SDBV01 (sample SAMN10402039, study PRJNA504765) | marine sediment metagenome | isolation source: marine sediment core GS10_PC15, 223 cmbsf | place: Arctic Ocean: Southern Knipovich Ridge | collected 2010 | reverse complement strand
ACGTTGAGTTCTTCAATCTGCTTTGTACTCAATTTTTTTAAATTCCGCATTCCATTGATCCTTTTTATTGAATCAACAGAGTACACAGATTTTAGGCCGTTTTCAAAATGGACGCTCTATAGTTTTGCAATACACATCAATATGTATACATAAGAGTGTCATCCCTCGCTCATGTGTTATGTTAAAATATACTTTATTTGCCCCCTTATTCCCCAGATCTCAATCCAATAGAGCATTATTGGGCTGCCATAAAAAATAAAATCCGATAAAGTACTGGAGTTAACGTGCAAGGCTTGGTGGTCAGCGCTATATATTTAGTTGATATGAGTAAAGATGATAAGGAGATGCTATCTCATCAACACCAAAAGTAATGATACAACCGACATCAACTTAATAAGAATATTCAGTGCAGGGCCAGAGGTATCTTTAAATGGATCGCCAACGGTATCACCGACGACAGCTGCTTTATGTGCATCTGAACCTTTGCCTCCAAGTTGACCGCTTTCAATATATTTTTTTGCATTATCCCATGCACCACCACCATTTGCCATCATCAATGCAAGCAATACACCGCATACGGTAGCACCAATTAAAAAACCACCTAGAGTAAATTTTCCCAATGTAAAGAAGATAAAAATAGGCGTGAACACAGTCAAGACTCCGGGTAGAATCATCTCACGCAAAGAAGCTTTAGTACTGATCTGAATGCATCGTTTATAATCTGGCTCTGCAGTGCCTTCCATTAAGCCGGGAATCTCTTTGAATTGACGACGAACTTCCATTACCATCTGCAATGCAGCATCACTGACTGATCGCATGGTCAATGCTGAAATTAAGAATGGCATCGTTGCACCAATAAAGATACCCGCTAACACAAATGGATCTAAAACATTCAATATGGTAATGCCAGCACGCTCAGAATAGGCAGAGAACATTGCCAATGCAGTCAGTAATGCTGAACCGATTGCAAATCCTTTACCCATTGCAGCAGTTGTGTTGCCCAACGCATCAAGCTTATCGGTGATCTTGCGCACTGATGGCCCAAAGCCTGACATCTCTGCAATGCCACCAGCATTATCTGCAATAGGGCCATATGCATCAACCGTCATGGTTATACCCACCGTGGCCAACATAGAAACTGCAGCTAACGAGATACCAAACAGACCACCACCAAATTTATAAGCCAGTAACACGGTAATCGCTAACAAGATAACCGGAGCAACGGTAGATTCCATACCCACCGCAAGGCCTGTAATAATATTGGTTGCAGCACCAGAGCGTGCACTCTCTGCTATGTCACGTACCGGTTTTCCAGCAGTGTAGTATTCGGTAATTAGACCAATAACAATGCCTGCTACACAGCCCAGCACAATTGAATTGAACAGATGCATACTCAAGCCAGCTTGATTGATGTAAAGCCCAGATGCTGCCAGAAACAATCCAATAGAAATATAGGTCGCATTGCGCAGCATTGCAGCCGGCTCCGACTTAAAGATGAGGTTGGAGACTAAACCAGCGATCGAACTTGCAAGCCCAAGTGCTGCAAGCATAAGTGGTAACGAAACATAAGCAAGATCTGCGTTGTAATTTGTATAGGCTAAAATGGTCGATGAAACCATAGCACCAACATACGACTCATATATATCAGCTCCCATTCCGGCAGTATCACCAACACAATCACCAACATTATCCGCGATAACTGCCGGATTGCGCGGATCATCTTCAGGAATACCTGCTTCAATCTTGCCAACCAAATCAGCGCCAACATCAGCAGATTTGGTATAGATACCACCACCAACACGTGCAAAAAAAGCAACTAAACTTGCACCCAAACTAAAACTTGTAATATTGTTGATAAAGGAGGCTTGACCATAAAAGAGATAAAGCAATGTTGCCATGCCAAGCAAACCAAAACTTGCAACCGCAAAACCCATCACACCACCGCCAAAGAAAGCAATGAGGAACGCTTCATGTTCACCATGCTCTTTAGCCGCCATCGTTGTGCGTACATTGGCATCAGTTGCTGCGCGCATACCGATCAAACCAGCAGACATGGAAAAGAGTGCACCCACCACAAAAACTGCTGCTGCCACGGGCGCCATGAAATAACCTAATAATGCTGCTACCACTGCAACTACAAGCAGAATAATGCGATATTCTTCTTTTAAGAATGCCATAGCCCCTTCACGTATGGCATGGGCAATAGAGCGAGCTTTTGTATTCGTCACTGGAATAGCGCTAATCTTTGCGAGCAGAACAGCCACAACGGCCAGACCCAAAGTGGCAATGCCAACACTCAAAGTAACATATTGAGTAATATTCATAAAATCTCCGAATTTATACTGTTTTAATGGGAACTTCAATAGCTTTTTATGATACCAAAATGGGTGGTTTTGTAAAGGCATATTGTTAGTGCAATTAGTTCCCCATCTCTTTTGGAATCGGCAACTTCATCAAAGTTAAAATATAAGGAGCAATATCGGCTAAGGTTTTTAGCCTCAACTGTTCCTTATGTTTTTTCAGCCTTTGGTTGATTACTAAAAATGGTACTAGATTGTTGGTGTGTGCTGTTTTTGGTTGATTGGCCGTTATATCAAACATATCCTCTGCATTTCCATGATCAGCGGTAACGATCAAGGTGCCATCCATATCTTCAACAATCTGCTTATATAATAAGGCTAACTGTGTGTCTAAGCATTCAATAGATTTTATGGTTGCTTGCATGTTTCCACTATGACCAACCATATCGGCGTTAGCATAATTAATGAGATAAAAATCGTGTGGATCGATTTTGAGATCATTGAGTACTGCTTGCGTGATTTTTCGTGCAGACATTTTTGGCATTGCTGCATAGCTTTGCATTTTAATCGAAGGTATTAATACCTGTGTTTCAGTCTCATATGATTTTTCTCGTCCGGCGTTAAAAAAAGAGGTAACATGTGCATACTTTTCAGTTTCTGCTATAGCAAAGGCCCGTTTGTTTTGCTCATGCAGCACATCCATAAGGCTATGCTTAATTTGCTCTTGCTTGAACAGCCAGGTTGTATTGAGCGAATCATATGAAAATGGGGTAATAAAGAAAGAGAAATCTATCACTTTTTTATCTTTGAGGAATAGTTCAGTCAGTTGGCGTGCACGATCGGGACGAAAATTAAAAAAAATGATACCATCGCCGGGTTGTATGCTGCTTTCAGCGTCAATACTGTTTGGTGGTACAAATTCGTCAGTGATGTTTTGTCGATACCAATAATCAAGTAGCTGTTGCCAATCGGCAAATCGTGGCCGTTGTTTGTAGGTTAAACAGTGAGCACTTTTTTGTGTGCGGTCCCAGTTGTGGTCTCTATCCATTGCATAATAACGTCCGTGCAGCGTTGCGATGCTGACATTCGGTTTGTCTGTGATGTATGCATCTAATTTTTGTAAATATTGTTGAGCTGAGCGTGGCGGCACATCACGGCCATCAAGAATCGGATGAATATAGATATGTGCAATCTTATAGGTGAGTGATACATCGATCAAGGAATAAAGAAGCTCGTGATGGCTATGAACTCCCGCATCTGAGAGCAGACCAATAAGATGCAGATTATGCCCACTATCTGCAAGCTGCTGAAAGGCCTCGGCCAATTTTTTGTTGTGTGTTAATTGCCCCTTTTGTAGAGCTTCATGAACTATGGTAACCGGCTGTGCTGTGGTGCGTCCGGCACCGATCGTTTCATGACCTGCCTCAGAGTTGCCAATAAAACCTTCAAGTAGCCCCACTGCTTTACCTGAGGCCTGCAGGAGGGTATGAGGGTACTGAGCAAACCAGCTATCAAGATGGGGGATATTGGCTTGGGCTATAGCATTGAATGAACTGGTCTCGCGATAGCCAAAGCCGTCTAAAATAACGAGCACAATAGGTTTTTTTGTATCAGACATGGTTTAAGGTCCTTTTTGTTCAGGATGCTTAAAAAGGGGGATTTAGTCAACACACCAACATCGAAAGTGCTCATTGTAACTTGCATTAATAATTTTTTGTGATATATTAAGATTAGAAATTAATATAGGTCGGAGTAGATTATCTATCTATATAACTTTTAACCAATTAATATAAGGTGTAATTATGAAGAAATTTGTATTGTTTTTATTGTTTGCTCCAGGTGTAATGTGTGCCATGGATGATTTAAGTTCTGAGCTTGAAAAAAAATTAAATATTACAGAAAAGAGAGCGTGTGAGGCTGATCGCAAGAAGATCATCTGCGAGATTCGAGATGAATATCCTAATATTTTAGCCCTTACTAAAGGGAATCTTAATGAAAGGATCGAACAACTAAAAGCCTATGAAAAGAGGGTGAAAAATTTTCGTCGTAGGGTGGGAGGTCTTCCTTCGGGGTCTCAATTTAATTGTCAAAAAATGGAGCTGGATTCTTTGATAAAGAAAGTAAAAAGTAAAATTAGGAAAGAAAGTGCTTGTCAGGCTCGTCATCAGCCCAGTAAATAACCCAAAATGATCTTCTGTTAGAACTTTGCCCCCCTGCTAGGGGGGTTTTTTTACGCCCCAGCCATATTCCTATAAGGCGGATTTAGTCAACACACCAACATCGAAAGTGCCCATTGGGGCTTGCATTAATAATTTTTTGTGATATATTTAAGATTAGAAATTAAATATATCGGAGTAGATTCTCTATATAACTTTTAACCAACTAATAGAAGGTATAATTATGAAGAAATATATATTGTTTTTATTGCTTGCTCCAGGTGTAATGTGTGCTATGGATACACAAGAGGGTAACGATCTTGTTGCAGTTCTTAAAAAGGAATTTAGAGAAATCTTAGAGGGCCATACGGGTACGCAACGCATCGAATCTCTAGAATATCACATTGGAAAGATACAAAATTATGCTCCTAGAGCGCGTGGGCTTGATGAGAAAGAAAGTTTGCTGGGTTTACTGCGTATAATACAACAAAGATGCCGGCAAGAACAAATGGCTGTTGAGGCTCAAACCCAAAGCAACATCCCAGGAGGGTTTGCAAGAAACTTATTTCCTAAGAAAAGCACTGTTACTGTTGCAAGAAATTTACTCCCTGAGCTGGAAGCTTTGTTATGTATCGAGAACGACAGCGATTCGGCGCCCACGCCTGATGAAATAGGCTAGTTTACTCAGATGAATCTGTCTCCCCAGAATTAAGTGTTTTATGCGTTGACCATCTTCCTGTTTTTGGGAGAGACTGAAGGCTCACTAGACTCACTTATATTGAGTGACGGGAGATAATGCGGTTATTTCTGTTAGAATTTTGCCCCCCTGCTAGGGGGGTTTTTTTACGGCCCTAGCCATATTCCTATTAGATAATATTGCTTTTTTTGTATGTACTGTGCGGTTCCTTTTTATGGTCACCCTGTTGAAAAAAATATTTTGTTTAGTATCCTATTAGAATAAGTTGGAAATATTTTATCATCTTTTATTTTGGGGGACGATATGTTTAAACGTTCTTTACTTTCATTGGCGCTTGTTGCAAGTTTGGTATCTCCAGCTGCTCAAGCAGCAACTTGGACCGAATCAGTTCAAGATAATTGGTCAGCTTTTTCTGGTGCAGTTTTAACACCAGCAAGCGATTTTACTTGTGCTGTATTTTCACCAAGTAATTACGCTGGGGTAGTTAAAGCAGCAAGAGATGCTTATAGCAATCACGGTTTCAAAGCTGCTGGCAGCGAGCTTGTTAAAAACAAGTCTGCGATTGTCGGTGTAGTTTTAGGCACTGCTGCATTAGCTGCAATAACCTATGTTGTTTATAACAGGTGGTCTGCTGCTGCTGCAAACAAGACTACTAAATAAGCAATAGTAGATTAAAAAAAAGAAAAGCCTCGTCCTTTAAAAGACGGGGCTTTTCTTTTGTAGGTTATTGCATTGAGTTATATCTGACGTTACACTAATTTTATCCCTATAAAAAAAGCAATAACTAGTTATACAGGAAAAATTATTATGAAACTAAAACTGACACTTATTCTTTCGTTGATGATCTGCCCGTTAATTGCAAATCAGATACGTATGCATTCTAAACCACATGTAACTCGTTCTGGAAAGCCTGGAAAGCTTGATCAATCAAATGTATATCGTAGTAGCGGGTTTGGTGATGATGAGCTGATTATTGACATTGAAGTTGATGACAATATCAACACCGAAGATCTGATACCATTATGGGCTCGTTTAGCTAATAAGGTAGCAGCACCGTTCTTTGTGTTGTATAGCAATTTTTCAAAGTGGTGGAGTATCAAACCGGAAGCTTTGCGTTTAAAAAAAACGAGATACATGAAGCGATTTTAAGTAATTCCATAAGCAAGAGCAGCATTATGAAGCAAAGAGGCCAGGCGCATGAGTTTGCTCTATATGTAGCAGATTTGCATAAACAGCAATTTAAAAAGGGGCAAGTTGTTGAGCTTGCGCAGCATGATCTGGTTCATCGTATATCGCGTGTCCTGCGATTAAATGAGCAAAATTGCTTGATTTTGTTTGACCGAGAGATATATCTGCGTGTGATTATAGAAACGATTTCCAAGCATACGGTAATGGTGTGTATTACCGCTATTGGTGAAAATATGCCATTGGCCCCATCTATCAGCTTATGGTTACCACTACTTAAACGAGAAGCATTTGAGCAGGCGATCTATACTGCAGTTGAGCTTGGTGCCAATGAGATTCAACTTATCCACACACAAAAGGAGCAGCGCCATTGGCGAGAGAAGGAACTTCAACGTTTGCAACATATTATGATTGCAGCAGCAGAACAATCAAAACATTTTGCTCTCCCCACAGTTCATGCTCCAATACCGTTACTGGAGACTCAACCCACTGGCACATCGATCTTTTTTGATCCAAAGGGAGCATCATTTTTTGAGGCTATACAAGAACTTCATCATGCAAAGCCAGCAGTATTGACCATGCTCATTGGGCCTGAGGGTGATCTGTCTGAGGCTGAAAAGTTACATTTGCAGCAGCATAACATGATGTTTGTTCGTCTTACTCCAACTATATTACGTGCCCAACAGGCGGTGGCTGTCGGTTTGGGGACTTTGCGATCACTTTTAAAATCGTAGCAGCAAATATTCTGAATTTTTTGCAACCTGAAACAATTGGTCCTTCGATACGCTCGAATTCGCGACAAGCCGCTTATTCTTGCACTCAGGATGAGCGGGTTTATTTCACCTTGATAGAGCTCTTATATAGAGCTCTTATAGTGCAGATCTTTCAAATATAACGGAAATACCTGATCTGAAACTTCTTGCTTCTGCCACCTATCCCAACCCTGTTGGATTAACGAAGGCAATGAAGCATAATCAGGAAGAGGTTCTGGTATGTGTGCATCCGGAAACTGCGCTATGATCTTCTCTTGATAGAGCGCTACACCGTTGCCAACAAAGCAAGCAGGTTCCTTTATGGTCTTTTGAAGCTCTTCGAGCAATGCATCGACATTCTCATAACCGGTAACCGGCTCTTTACCTTTGTGTTTAATACCATAAAATAGATCTTGATTAAATGCATTGAGCAACGCAACGGTGGTTGGATATGCTGGATGTGCAGAGGCATGTTCATTAAGCAAAGCATATAATGCATCAATACTTACGAGTTTACATTTTGTTGCATAAGCAAGACCATTGGCAGTGGTAATGGCAATACGCAGGCTTGTGTAGGGGCCTGGACCAAGATTGATTCCAATAAAAGAAAGAGCTTGTAATGTGATATTGTGTTGTTGAAGTAGCTGCTTAATCATAGTGACTAGTAGTTTGTTGCTATCATTTTTATTGGCACTTTTGGTAGCTAAAGCATGATCTTGTTGGCATAGAGCAACATGGATGGCTTGATAATCACTTGCGATGCATAACCAGAAATTCATATGAGCCTAGATGATCAGTTTTTGTTTCGACATTTTTGCTGTTGATAAAATATGCTGAACGTATCAAATTCGATGGTTTTATCTTTACGAAGTATTATTTTGCCACAATTAAGACATTTCCAGCCATCGAAGTTCAGGAAGTGGTCAAAAAAGGACTGCAAGACCATCAGGCCATCACATTTTTTACACTTCATCAGATATTCTCCCTTTTGTTTGCAATATGCGCCTTGTTGGTGAGCATAGCTTTCCTAAAGCGATATTGCACTTACATCATTACTCTTCCTCTTCAAGAATAAGCATACTGCAAACGTATTTAATTTGTCAATTATTGTATAAGAATGGACGGATATGAGCGGTTTTTGGGCTTTTTTTTAAAATCCTATGCTCGTAGGCTAAATTGGGATGCATAAAGCAGGTATCCGGTTAGGATAACCGCTGCTGCAATCGAATGAGATGCAATTTTATCTTCTTTAGATTTTGTTTTTTTGATCCTTGCAGCTTGCTTACTGCTTAAACGCTCGTCCCAAAGCACCCAAGTGATATCAGGAAATGCTGTTTGTAGCTCCTCTTTTTTTGCGATAACCTTTTTGGTCTGTTCACTTTGTGTCCCACCCATTGTTTTTGGATAGCCAACAACAATAGTACTGATGTTTTCAGTTTTAATGAGGTTATCCAAAAAAGGAATGAGTTCTGTCGTTTTGACCGTTTCATATGGGCGGGCAGTAATGCCTAATTCGTCTGAGATGGCAGAGCCTATCCAGACATCTCCAAGATCAAGTGCGACTATTTTCATATGACTTCTTTCTTAGTGAATTGGCATCTGTGTGCCGATTAAGATCTTTTTTGGTTATTTTTAGTATACTACATTACTGCAGAGATTATAAATCCTTGATTGTAAATCCTTGATTGTAAATCCTTTATGCGAGGAAGCATATGTTCTTAGATCTTAATCAACTTATCTATGGTGTACACGCATTTGTAACTGGCTGGCCGCTTATTATCTTTGTGGTCGTAGCAAGTCTCTTTTGTACCGTCTCTTTTAGTTTTGTGCAGTTTAGATACTTTTTAGATACATTCAGAATAATGCTCTTTCCAGGTAAGCAGAATCTTGAGAAAGGGAGTGCTGATTTAAGTCCACTACAAGCATTTATAAACAGCTTAGGATTGGGCTTGGGTAATGGAAGTATTGCCGGTGTGGCAGCGTCAATTTATGCAGGTGGCCCAGGTTCAGTCTTTTGGCTCGTATTTATCGGAATTTTTTTAATGGCTATTCGCTTTGCTGAGGTCTTTCTGAGTGTCTATTACACTGATGTTCATGCACATCTTGGGGGACCAATACTTTATTTGAGACGCTTGTTTGGTGGTCGCTACCTCGCGTACCTCTATGCGATTCTTGCTTTATGTTATGCCTTAGTGATGGGTAATGCTATTCAAACTAATGCTATCAGCATCAGCTTGCAAACCATGGGAGGTATTCACCCGATCGTCATAGCAGGACTGTTTTTGGTTTTCGTGCTTTATATGTTGTATGGGGGTGCACAGCGCATTATGGCATTTTCCGATAAAATTGTACCACTTAAGGTGATTCTTTTTTTCTTGAGCTCTCTGGCTGTATTGGCCTATCATTGGCAATCATTATTTGCAGCAGTTGCACTTGTTTGCAAGAGCGCTTTCTCCTATACTGCTGTTGCGGGAGGTCTGATGGGTTATTCCATACAGCATGCGATGCGTTTTGGTATTTTTAGAGCTGTTATGGCAACCGAGGCTGGTTTGGGCACATCGGGTATTTTGTTTGGTTCAACTGAAAGTAAACGGCCGATGGAAGATGGGATCATGTCTATGCTTGCGGTCTTTATCAGTACCATAGTGAGTATGCTCGTTGGCTTGTGCATTGTAGTCAGTGGGGTTTGGAATTCCGGGTTGACTAGTACCGCTTTGACTATCGCTTCATTCAGAACAGTCTTTGGTGTATTTGGTGGTTGGGTAGTCACGGCACTTTCAGTCAGTTTTGGTATTGGCTTGATTGTTTCATATGCTTTTGTTGCTCGTATCGTATGGCGCTATCTCACTGGTAACCGTTATGAGTTGGTGGGCGATGGTATTTATTGTCTGTTTGCTTGTGTAGGTGCATTGAGTAATGCGCATATATTATGGTACGTTGGGGACATTATTAATGCGGCTATGATTCTTATTAATGTCAGTGCCATCATGCTGTTAAGGAAGGTCATTAAAGATGGTATCGCAACCTACAAACGTGATCATGCCTCACATTGAGTTACCTGAGGTTTGGCCCATTACCTGCCATACCGATTATGTTGGCCCAAATTCAACTTTTGTTGCTATTAAAGGCATGCAGTATGATGGTATAGATTATATTGAGCGTGCAATTAAAAAGGGTGCTTCAACCGTTGTTATTGCACAGCATGCTCAACTATCAGTTGAACTCCAGGAGTTACTCGGTGAAAGAAACGTAACAGTAACACGCGTTAAAAACACACGCAAAGCATTGGCCCATTTGAGCGCACAGGCTTACAACTATCCTGCGCAGAACCTTACCATTGTTGGCATTACTGGTACCAAAGGTAAAACGACAACCACTCATCTAGTGCATCATGTATTACGCCACGTGGGCATTAAAGCTGCGTTAATTTCAACCGTAGAGAATAGAATTAATGATACTTTGTTTATGGCCCCATTAACTACGCCACAGCCAGACTATCTGCATATGTTTATGCATATATGTGTTAAGCAGGGTATTACTCATCTGATCATGGAAGCAGCAGCTCAAGCATTGAGCCTACACCGCTTGAGCGGCATTCTGTTTGATATCGGTATCTTTACCAATTTTGCTCACGAACATCTTGAGTTCTATGGGAATCTTGATGAGTACTTTAAAGCAAAATGTCAGCTTTTAGGACAGCTCAAACCCAATGCGCCACTTATTGTTAATGCCGATGATGGGCAATGCTCAAAACTTATTGGCCAGTATCCCCCCACAGTGCCGTTTCGATTGAAACAGCTTGAGGCATCTGTATTTGTTCCCGAGATTAGTTTTGTGTATCATAAACAGGCGGTACGTGTGCCGCATCTTATGGGGACATTTAATGCCTATAATGTGTTAGCTGCTCTGCATGCTCTTGAGTATCTTGACATTTCTTTGGATCATTGTGCGTTAGCACTAAAGAGCTTTGCGGGCATAAAAGGACGCCTACAGCGGCATGAGTTGCCCAACGGGGCGGTCTGTTATATTGATTATGCACATACTCCCGACTCATATGAGCAGGTGCTCAGTTTGCTGCGAAATTTGACCCATAAGCTTATTGTTGTGTTTGGGTGCGGTGGAGGTAAGGACACATTAAAGCGCCCTATTATGGGGTCAATTGCTTCGTGCTATGCGGATCATATTGTGCTTACTTCAGATAATCCACGCAGAGAGAATCCGCAAACGATCGTGCATGATATTGTGTCAGGTATTGATATGCAGCAAAAGGTGTGCATTGAGCTTGATCGTGCACGTGCAATTAGGGATGCATATGCACTATCTGATAAGGGCACTATTATTGCGCTGCTTGGCAAGGGTCCAGATGAGTTTCAATGTATCGGTAATAAGAGATATTTTTTTAGTGATATACAGACAGTTAACAGTTTATAATTTTCAAAGAAACGCGAAATATGATGAAGGGGCAGCTAAATAATCATGCGCTATAAACTCACCGTAGCCTATGATGGTACCGACTTTAACGGTTGGCAAGTGCAACCAGATGTACTGTCAATTGCTCAAGCCATGCAGGATAGTTTCAAGCATATTTTTAACCAAAAGATAGTGCTTATTGGTGCTTCACGTACCGATGCCGGTGTGCATGCCATGGGTCAGACGGCAGCCTTCTCAACTGATCTGACGATTGATATAAACAAGTTGATGACGGCTTGGAATGATGCATTACAGCCAACCATTGTAGTACGATCATTAGAGCAAACTTCAGATGATTTTCATCCTATTTACAAAGTTAAAGAGAAGATCTATTGGTACCATTTCTTTCTTGAGCGGCCATTGCCATTTATAGGGCGGTATGGTTGGTTTTATCGCTATGCTGTTGATAGAGAACAATTGCAAAAAGCATTGGCAGTTTTTGTGGGTACGCACGATTTCAGATCATTTTGTACTGGCACCCAGATGGGCGAAAATACCGTTAGAACCATTGACTCAATTGATGTAACCCAAGAACAGTTTGGTGCATGGCGTATTACTGTTAAAGGCCCAGGCTTTTTGCGTCATATGATTCGCCGTATTGTTGGTGCAAGTCTTGTATCAGCCTCAAAGGATAACTTGAGTGCTGATGATTTGAAGGCTATTTTAAAAGAGAAAGATCCCAACCAAGCATTAATCAATGCGCCGGCCAAGGGGTTGTGTTTATACAGCATACGCTATAAGGGATGAATATTCCTGTGGGTATTTTTTAAATAATTTTTTTCTTGTTAATATAAGTGGAAGATTGTTTCAATGAAGATTGTTCCAATGAAGATTGTTCCAATATTGATTATAAAGGATTTTTTATATGTATAAAGAAAGAAGTTGGCTAAAAAAGGGCGCCCTTGTTGTCTCAGTGGTTACCTTAGCAGGAATTTCAGGTGTTGGTTATTGGTATACCACACAGTCTGCGACGCAAGATTATTCTATCTATGAGTTTAATGATGATGAACGTGATATACGTGATGTGGAAAAGTTGTTTGAGAAAGACTTTTATTGGCTTACTACACGCGATAGTTATGATGTACGTGCTATGCTCACACGGCGAACTTCAGAGTTTACCAACCCGAATGTGAATAATAATATGTTCATTTACATCATGCGTGACAAAGCAACCGATAAGCTGATTGGCTTTGTAACCTTCTTTAAGCTCTCATTTTATAAAGGCCAAATGCTCTTTGTTTCGGTTGATGAAGCATTTCGAGGTAAACGGTATGGTCAGAAGCTTACTCAGTTTGTGCTCGATAAGATGAAAGAGATGGGAATGGTGAAGGCGACGCTCTTTGTTCGTATTGATAACAAACCAGCACGAAAGCTCTATGAACGGATGGGATTCAAAGAATCATCACGTGTTGAGAATGTTGGGATGTATTATGATATATATCTATTAGAAGACACAGAAGATTGATATTTGTCGCTATCAAGCATTAGAATACTTAAAAATTATTCCTAATTGAAAAGGTTGGCCCTACTTGCCACCATTTGATTTACATAAAAAAATGGTTTATTCTTTTTATTATAATCTAATTTTTACACTATAATGTAAGGGACCATTATGAAGAAATATCCGATACTCGTTTTAATCAGTTTAATTGCATTGAATTTATGTGCTCGCAGTAATGTGCAGGGGTTTGTTGACCGTATTGGAGATACTCTCGAGTTTGGATATGATTCTAAGAAAGTTCAAGATGTGTTTGCATCACTCAATGATGATGCTACGATAGACATGTTTGAATCTATTATCAATAATTATCCTATAAAGGATATGTTTGAATTTATCATCGATGATTATATGGAGCAGATCAAAAATCCATATGCAAAATATATGATTGAGGTATTTGGTCAAAAGATAAACATAACTCTTTTGGATTTTGCGTTACTTAATGAAGCCGCTGTAAGATATAATGCACAAATGTACAAGCCTGACAGCAACAAAGAGGCGAAGGAAGCCGAATTGCTCATTACATTGCTTAAGGATCGTCACTTTAAACAGACCATATCCAATAATAAGCTCGAATGTGTGGTGGTTTGCCTTGAAGGTGAATGTCCCGATTGTGTGGCTTGCGAGTTAAAACACATGGGATTAAAATAAGCATCCACTAAAAAGAGGCTTTTAACGCAGCTCTTTTGGAATTGGCAGCTGTTGGTTATTGGTATACCACACAGTCTGCGACGCAAGATTATTCTAAGATGAAAGAGATAGAGATGGGCCTGGATTTCATACTTTCCACAGATCAATAGCCTCATTGATGAATGCGCCTTGTTCAAGCTCTCCCTTTGGTATAGCAACATGCAACGAATTGCCTGGTGTACAAGCGACGAAGTCCAGCACTTTTTTGATGAGTTTGTTGATTTCATAACCTTGAATGGTTTTTACTTTAAGAGCCAGATCTATTGGAATCCAAAAATAATGCTCTTGTTCTTTTGGGTCAAGCTTAATAGTGCCACCTGGATACTGGGTGGTAAATAAAAAGTCATAGTGATCTTTTCCATAAAATTGACCATGGGTATTATTACATATGGCAACGAGCTTTAGATCAGATCGCTGGATTTCAAGATCTGTTTCTTCTTTGACTTCGCGCACTGCAGCGTCCATTACAAGCTCATGCTGATCAACAAATCCACCAGGAAGTGAGAGGCATGATTTATGGTTATCTTTAAGGAGTAAAACCTCTTTTTGATTATCCTTTTCACGTAGAATAAATACTCCTGCACAAGCATTAGCTGTTGAACTGTGCGGGAGGTTCGAACCATTGCGAAAGACCCATTGAGTTTTATCATCATTTGCATACTGCATCTTAAAGCCGGCCTGTTTTGCTGCTTGATTATAAGCACCAAGTTCATGAGGAATATTGAGCAAAAAAGCCTTATGTTGATATTTGGTTTTATGTGTTTTTAGAAATTTTTTAAGTTGTTTATATAATGCTTGGCTGTCAGCTTCATTTGGTATGATATCAATATTCAGATTGCCAAAACGATCTTGAGTATAGTGCAGATAAGGTATTGCTGGTATCTCTTGTTGCTGAGCAACCGGTTTTTTACGAGCTGACAGTGATGGGCTGGTTGCAATTAATAGTATGCAGGCTAGTAGTTTGTGGATTTTCACGCTATCTTTTTCTCCATAATAAAGTTCAAGAATTCAACACCACGAACTACTTTACGACTTTCGCATACGAGTTGAAAGCAACGTTTTTCAAAAAAAGGTAGAGCAGTAATGCTTGCTTGAGTGTGCAGTGTTTCGATACTAAGTTTGCGTGCTTCATCTTCAAGCTGATGATATATTGCTGTGGCCACACCACGACCTTGATAATCTTTATGTGTGTAGATCATATCGATATAACCATGCTTAGTCAGTGTGCCAAAACCAATAATGGTGCTATCTTTTTGTGCAACGTAACTGATATTATTGGCCAAATTATTTTTAAGGCGTTCAACCTGTGCTTCATCAAGGGGAGCCCACGCATCAATCTGTTTTTGGGAGTAATCATGGATATTTATGTTATGTACCGTCTCATGAAAAAGGTGGATTACCCGGTCAAGATCGTTAGCATTATAGGAACGAGTATGCATTGTTATTCCATATAATTGTGATGTGGTTAGATATCATTAGTGTAACATCTGTTCTTGTTCATGCAAATTGTGTAACACACACGTGAGTTCGATATAGGCTTAGGCAATTTGTGGGTCATTTTCCTCTATCAATGGCTTTATTTTTTTTATCAAGCAGCTCTTTTATTTCACTGGGCAATGAATCATGTAGTCGCTCTAAATAACATTTTCGCTCATCATCCTTCTTTTGCTTGTTGAAAGATGCATTCGCTTCTTGTCTTTCTTTACACAAAGATACAAACGCTTCTCCTCCCCGGTCTACACCAAACAAGGATATAACCGATGTACCAACATAATGTGCAAAATCTGTATAGAAAGATGATTCAACCCCGTCATCCTTCTGCTCATCTCTCTCGTCATATTTTAAAGGGTTGGTTGGTTGTTGTAGGTTCGCCTTAAGCATATGTAATATCTGATTTAGTTCATTATATTTTTCTTTAGGCTCTGTTGAAGGAAAACCTTGCCATTTTTCAAGTTGACTATGTACATATAATGCTTGTAACATACCAAGTGAATCAACCGTTTTATGAAAACTTGTATTAGTCCAGAGTATGACTGTTTTATCTCCAGATCCTGTTGCTAACTGTAAACCATCTGGGCTAAAAGCTACCAACTCAACTGGTTTATCATGACCTACTAGTTTATATAGTTTTTTGTATCCATCCTTTGTATATCGAGATATCTTTACTGTATTATCATCAGGAGAAGGAGATGCCATATATGAACAATCCGGACTATAGGTTGCTGTCACCATCGCCCCGTAGTAGCCATACCCATCATGCACTTGTTCCATGATAGAAGATCTATACTGTTGTGCCAACTCTATGTTATGAGGTGTTAAGTCAAGCTTATCCCTAATGCTAAATTCAACTGACTTAATACCCCTGTGCACATCCCATATAATAGCTTTTTCGCCAACAGATGCTGATATTAATTGTGACCCATCTAGGCTATATCCCACGAAGGAAATTGCATTATTGTGACCGCATAGCCTACGTTCCATATGTAGTTCTTCAAACTCATGTTGGTGTGATAACAATATCTGTTTAGTAATCAAGCTCCGCAGAACATGAGATATTAGCTCTGTCTCACCCTCAATCAACTGCAGGTCATCCTGAAATAGCTGTTTATAGAGCACACTTAAATCATAGACACAAGTATGTATCAGTGGCGATATATTCAAAAAGTCTGCTGCTTTGAGGAGCTCAATAACGGTCTTGCGTTTTTCATCATCGTCGATTATGGTATCTTTGTACCTACTATAGGCATCCAGTAGTGCCGGTCTATTATCACCTTGGGCATTTTTAAAAACTTTAAGGATTCCATCAAAGTTAATCCCAACTTTTTGTGTGCTTTCCAGAAAATCGTTGTAATATTCAGTTGGGTTTGCTGCTTTTCTATATCTCATTGCAGTGATATAGTAGTCCGAATAGATTGCTAACCTTTTTGCAATAATACCCTCTTCATTATCTGCTGTAAAAAGATGGTGCATGCCAAGTAAGCTCAAGACACCAACTACTATCTTTATCTTCATATTTATTTCCTCTACTTAAATGGTTTCATTGTTTTTCTTCTCTATCAAGCAGCTCTTTTATCTGGCCAGGCGACGTGTGGCCCTGCTTTACCAATAGATGAGCGTTACACATAGAAAAATCACCATCAATCATTTCATATAGAAAATGTGCGACCACACGTGTGTATTTAGAGTTATTAAAAATAATAATATATCATATCTGAAAAAAAGCAACCGAAAGGGTACAATTATGCAAAAACGAAGGTTTGATTCAGTTTTTAAGGGTAAAGTAGCTTTGGAAGCCATCAAGGAGGATATGACGATTAATGACTTACAAATTGCCTGAGCTTATATCGAACTCACGTTAACACACAAAAAAAGCAGCTGTTATCGTTGCCGAATATGCGTATCAAGATAGAGTTGATACATCATCGTGTGATCTGGATCATGAGCATTGCACAAGCGCAGGCCAAATTGATCAGCCACTTTGTATTGCTCTATGAAGATCAGCTTGTTTAATTGTTCATGTGGGTGAATAACGGTATCTTTTGTTAATGTGATACTATCAAGTGCATAGGCATAACGTGCATTCTGTTCGCCAATAGCAGCAGCTTTGTTGAGTGAAAAGACTGGTGCGGTAATGAGCATAGAGCAGCCAGCTCCAAAGAGTGATGCACCAAGCACGGGATGTAGTATACTTGCAGCAGTTCCCAAACTAATACCCAGCAGACCAAACGTTGCATGAGTACCCAAAGAGGCCAGCCCCTTTTTAGTAGCCGCTTTTATAAAGCGTGAGGCAACTAGATCCATATCAGCAAGGGGAAGGTGTACATCATATGGCGATAAAGACCAGGCACAGTCACTATTATTTTCAACATAGATTTGCACAGGAATAATACGCTTGCGTGAACGTAATCCCATCAGTGCATCACCTTGTTTGCCCAGAAGTTCACGAATATATTGACGTGAACAGGTATTGCAACGAACCATCACCTCGCCGCTTTCGGTTTTTTTCGTTACTTGATCATAGGTTGTTTTTGGTTCAAGTGGTTTCAATGTATAGGTTGGTTTCTGAGCGCAACCGGATAATAAAAGTAATAAAGCGAAAGAAGAAGTTGAAAATCTATTGAATGATGTGTGTGAAATGGTATGCATGATAGGCCTCATTTAGGTCTTCCGGATGGAGATTTCATTGTAATTAGATCTAGTTTCCCAGAAGTTATACTCACTGTCAAGAGGGTATAATAAAAAAAAAGCCGCATTAATATGCGGCTTTAAAAATTTAGAGTAGCGCTAACTCAAACGTAAGGCGCTTATGGGGTATATCTGCATGTCCAAGCTCTAAGATGCAGCGTGGTTTCAGATTCCTTTTGGTGATAAACAATACTGCAGAACATTTTTTACCTGCAGGTACTGTTAGAGGCTGTTCAAGGCATTTCGCTCCAATATCCTGCACAATGCGATTTTTTGCATCAAGGTGTCTTACACTATACATGCTACCTAAGTATGGTCCAAAGAGCATCTGCATACCATAAGAACGTCCATAGCTCGGACTAAGGTCTTTAAGCACTTGATCCATTGGCACTAATGGTATATTGATAAACTCTGGTGCCAGCACCCAATCTTGTTCACTTCGATTATTGACAGTGATTTGGATTGGAATAAATTTTAACTGCTGCTTATTAAAATAATACTCATTATCTCGTGGGGTAAAACGTTTAGTTAATACCGTTACCTGTTCATGAGTAGCCCATTGATCTGCTGTGACGACCGTTACATGCCGAAGCTCTTTAGATTCGTATCTGAGTGATTTGCCACATCCGCCCAGGAAGGGTAATAACATGATTATGCTAGAAATGTATATGTATTTTGATTTGAGCATGTCTCTTGAATCCCTAAAAGTAAAAAATGTGATCATAATGTAATTTCAATTGTAGTACAATGTGAAGGGATGTCAATAGAGTTATACTATTTTATACATTGCTTTGATTTCAATTTGAAAAATTAAAATTGAGTCAGGGGTGTGGTTGAATGAAATTTGTTTTTTTTTTAGCTGCGTGGTAGAACTGGTAGGACTCTCTTGAATATCCCATAGTGCGAGGATAGTATGAAACGTATGGTAACTGATATCGATCAAGCTGGGATGGTTGAACCGGAGCTTATAGATGCCTATATTGAGCAATTAACACCTGAAATAGCGTATCTTGCATCAGCACCTAACGCAAATGAATATGCCTTTGTGCATCTTGCGCATGATAAAGAGATATACAAACAGGTGTGCGCTCTCGTTGATGAAAAAAGGGATTTGCATCCATGTATGCTCATTGTGGTGGGCATTGGTGGCTCAAATTTGGGTACTATGGCAGTGCAGCAGGCATTATTTGGGTGCCTCTATAACGATTTAGATCCATCTATACAGATCTATTATGCAGATACCGTTGATACTGATTACATGCATAGCATATTGACTATTGCTGAAGGCTATCTTAAGCAGGGCAAACATATTTTAGTTAATGTAGTGAGCAAATCAGGCAAAACAACTGAAACACTCGTAAACTTCGAGCTTTTTTTACAATTGCTCAAAGAATACCGTCCCGATGATTATGCAGATTCGATTGTAGTTACTACCGATAAGGATTCACCATTGTGGCAATTAGCGCAACAAGCAGCATGGAAAACGATTGAGATACCGCCCTATGTTGGTGGTCGCTATTCAGTATTGTCACCGGTTGGTTTATTTCCTTTAGCTATGATCGGTGTTGATATCAAAGAGTTACTCGAAGGAGCTGCATATAGTGCTACGCAGTGTGTGAAACAGGAACGTACAAATCCAGCAGCAGCTTCAGCCGCTTGGCAATATGCACTGTGCAAAAAGGGTTATGCACTATCGAACCTGTTTCTTTTTTCAAATGAACTTCACGGACTGGGTGAATGGTGGCGACAACTTATGGCCGAAAGTTTAGGCAAATCAACAAAGCGTGATGGAGTACCTAACAAAGATGCTTTGATACCGATAGTTTCTCTAGGGACTACTGATCTGCACTCAATGGGACAGCTATATTTGGCAAACATTGCTCCCATTATGACGACGTTTGTTACCTTTGAGCAAGAACAATTTGATTATACCGTGCCTGATTATGCTGAACAGTTTGATCAGCTTGTTGCAAACATTCAAGGTAAATCGGTAGCGGGTATCATGAGAACAGTGGTCCAGGGAGTCAAAAAGGCATATAAAAAACAGAACTTGCCTTATCGTACTATTATATTGCCGGAAAAAACTGCTTATTGTGTTGGTCAGTTTTTACAACAGAGTATGTTTGAAGTAGTATATGTAGGATATCTTTTGGATGTGAATCCATTTGATCAACCGGCAGTTGAATTATATAAACAGGAAACAAGAGAGCTATTAGCCAATGAATGAATATGTCATTATTATTTTTGGTGCGTCTGGTGATTTAGTTAAACGCAAACTATTGCCCGCACTCTTTAGCCTTATTCAAAAACGTGACGTAACACAATTTTGTATTGTAGGTGCGGCATTTGATAAAACGACTGGCCAAGAGATTCTCGAGCGATCAAAACCGTTTATGAATGATCCAAATGAGGATATGTGGCAACGACTCGTTGAACGATTTTTCTATCATAAGATTAATTTTAAACAGAAAGAAGACTATTACAGTTTAAAAGAATATATCGATGCATGCACAGAGCAATTCGATCTGAATGGGGCAAATAGGTTACTCTATTTTGCTACAGCCTCAAGCTTTTTTTGTGATATTACGCGATTAGCTGCACAAGCTGGTATTGCACAACGATCGGAGCGAAAAAAGACTGCTTGGACACGCTTGGTATATGAAAAACCATTTGGCTATGATCTTGCTTCAGCACAGCAAATAAACAGTTGCATTGCTGAGTTTTTTAATGAAGATCAAATCTATCGTATTGATCATTATTTGACCAAAGAGTTGGTGGGTAACATCGCATTGGTGCGTTTTACCAATCTTGTTTTTGAGCCACTATGGAATAATCGTTATATTGATAATGTACAGATTATTTTAAGTGAAGAGAAAACTATTGGAAGCCGAGGTCAGTATTATGATCATTTTGGTGCTGTCAGTGACGTGATGCAGAATCACATGCTTGAGCTGCTTGCACTTATTGGCATGGAAGCACCACAAGCTTTATCTGGCAATTATGTACGTGATGAACGGGCCAAAGTGCTTGAAAAAGTAAAGGTTATAGATGTTTTTTATGGTCAATATGATACCTATAAAAAGGAAGCATTTGTACACAAAAAATCAAAAACGGAAACCTTTGCTGCAGCATATCTGCAGATTGAAAATGAACGGTGGGCCGGTGTGCCATTCTATCTAAAAACGGGTAAATGTCTCAGCAAAAAAGAAACAATGATTTATATTAAGTTCAAATCGATCGATTGCCTATTGGCAACCTGTCCGATTGACGCCAATATTTTGACCATTGAGATTAGCCCTAAGGCCGGATTTTTGCTCAGGTTGAACGCTAAAAAACCGGGTGAAACAAATGAGGTGATTCCGGTATCGATGGAATTTTGCCACAGTTGTATCTTTGGTTATCGTGATGAACAGGCATATGAAACATTACTTGAAGGAGTCATGAAAGGAGAGCAATCGGTTTCGGTTCGTTTTGATGAGATTGAATATGCATGGCGAGTTATTGATGCTCTCAAGCAACTGGAACGACCAGTCTTTACTTACTCATGTGGTTCTGATGGCCCAGAAGAGATTGAACAGTTTAACAAAAAACATGGAATAAGGTGGTTTACATGAATTTAGGTATAATCGGACTTGGAAAAATGGGGCATGCAATTGCGCAACGGGTAGTGACTGCAGGTGATGTTGTTTTTGGCTATGATATTGGTAAACAAGCGCAGCAAGAAGCGCAGCAGATTGGGGTGCAGCTTGTTGATACGATCAAACAGTTGCCTTCTAAGACAAATGTGATCTGGTTGATGCTTCCTGCTGGTGAACTTGTTGATAACACCATCGATGAGCTCAAAGTTGAACTTGAACCGGGTGCTATTATTATCGATGGCGGCAATAGTAATTTCAAAGATTCAATTCGACGCGCACAAGCATTAGCGGTAGACAACATACATTTTCTCGACTGTGGAACCTCGGGTGGGTTAAAAGGACAAGAGATCGGATTTTCTTTAATGGTTGGGGGTAACAAGGAGGCCTATGATCATGTAGTGCCGTTGCTCAAGATTATTGCAACAAAAGATGGGTATGGTTTGGTAGGGCCTTCCGGTGCAGGTCATTACGTGAAGATGGTTCACAACGGCATTGAATATGCATTGCTACAGGCCTATGCTGAAGGATTTCATATTATTAAAGATGGCTACTATAAAAAAGACCATCTTGATCTTGCAGAAATTACACGTATTTGGATGCATGGTTCGATCATTCGTTCTTATCTGCTTGAACTAGCTCATGAGGTATTTACAGTCGATCAAGAGCTCAATGAAATATCTGGAGAAATTGCCGAAGGTGGCACTGGCAGGTGGACCTTAGAAGAAGCAGATGAACAGCAGATTCCAGCACCTACTATTGAAGGTGCATTGCGTGTCCGTTCATTTTCTCGTAAAACGGGTGGCAACTATGCTACTAAACTGATTGCGATGCTACGAAACAAATTTGGTGGCCATGCAGTAAAAAAAGGATCGTCATAGATGAAATCGTCATCGATGAAATCGTCATCATGAGAGTGATCGATATCAGTTGGCCAATAACGCAAGATATGACTGCTTATAAAGATAAGCATGTGGTTACTATAGAGCAAACAAAAAATTTTGAAGAAGATAAGGTACGTGAAAGCCTCATTACCTTAAGCTCACATACCGGAACACACATTGATGCACCAGCACATTTTATGAAAAAGGGTATATCGATTGATCAGTTTCATGCATTGCAGTGTGTGGGCTCTGCTTTGGTGATTGACATGACACATGTTGATACATGCATTGATCAAAAACATCTCTATAACGTGAACATTGAACCAGATATGATTGTACTTTTTAAAACCAAAAATAGCATGCATGCTGCAACAGCTCCCTTTGATTATAATTTTGTGTATATCAATGCATCAGCAGCAGATTATTTGGCTAAGCAATCTATTCGTGCAGTAGGCATTGATTATTTGGGTATTGAACGCAATCAACCAGATCATGAAACACATAAAGCGTTCATGCAGCATAACATACCGATTATTGAAGGGTTGCGATTAGAACAAGCTCAGTCAGGTACATACTTTTTATGGTGTTTACCATTGAAGATGCCGGGACTCGATGGTGCCCCGGCACGTGCATTATTGATTGAGAAATAACTGATCTCTTCTTTTTTATCATGCAAACTTATATGTAGAACCCTATGCCAAAACCACCGCCACCATAAGGGCCGTAATCCCAGTAATATGGCCAACCATAATTATTCCAATATGGACCACCACCATATCCGCCAACACGCCCGCCTCTCCGGCGACCACCTCTCCAGCTGCCACGTCCTCGACGCCAGCCACCTCTTCTGCCAGCCATACGACGTCCTCCGCCGCCTCTTCTACCAGCCATACGCGTTGTGCGACGTCCTCCGCCGCCTCGACGGCCACCACCACGGCCCCTTTGTGCCTCTATAGGTAAAAATTGGAATATTTGACTAAGAATGAGTATGCACACAAGTATTTTTTTCTTCATGTTATTCCCCTGCTAAATCAATAGCTTTAAACTCTATTTGTATTTTAATCTTACTCTAAATTGATGCTGTAAAGCAATAGTTTTATGACTATTTTTAAAGGGATTTCAACCTTCTGGTAGGTTGTTTGGGATGTTTCAGGGGTAAAACAATTAAATTTCTAGAAAAATACCCTGGATATGTGATAAAAAATATATAAGTGAGAGCTGTTTTGTATCGTTTTTGGGGGAAAAATCATGCTCAAATATAGCTATATACTGTTTTTTGTCTCAATTGTCTCAATTGTCTCAATTGTCTCAATAAGGGGTGCTACAACTCAACAATTAATCGATACATCAAACTCCTTGTTGGATCTGATTATTACGCAAAGTGAAACCGTGTTTATACCTCCTCTATTTCAACCGAATATAAACAGTTTATTGGATGGATTTCCTGAAGTTAGCCTTATCGATTATTTAGATATTGCCGATGCAAGTAATTTGGACTATTTAGTTAATGCAGGATCTGCTGTATTGGTAGATACGTTTACTCAATCAGTGCTTGATCACCCAGCAGGTAAAGTTGCAGAGCTGCAGGGATCACTTTTCGATCATGTATAGTGATCACACATTAAAAATTCCGTGAAGCAAAATTCTGTGGTAACCTTTTGAAAAAAAAGGAGTTATTACAGGATGAATTTCTTGAACAAATTAACAGAAACCCATATGGCTGAACTCAAACATTGCATAAAATTTGAAGAAGATAAGCTTGCCGTAAGGCGATCACAAGCGATAGTTCTTCTGGAGGAAAAAACCTCAGCGAGCACAATCGAAGCCATTACTGGATATAAAAGGGAAGTGGTAGTAAAGACCAGAAGAATTTTTATAAAAGATGGTATCAAATCACTTCTATCAAAACGAAAGAAAAAGGAACATAGGGCATTTTTAACAAAAAATCAAAAGGACTATATTATCCATGTATTGAAAAATAAGACTCCTGAGGAATTTGGCTATAGATCTCAATTTTGGACTACAACCATTCTGGGTGATCTAATTTTAGAACAATATAACGTTAAATATAAGTCAAAGACCTCAATATATTTGATATTTAGAAAG
>SDBV01003152.1_pt1 | contig 24558 bp, 21 predicted proteins | sample 2277081 | NCBI WGS metagenome assembly SDBV01 (sample SAMN10402039, study PRJNA504765) | marine sediment metagenome | isolation source: marine sediment core GS10_PC15, 223 cmbsf | place: Arctic Ocean: Southern Knipovich Ridge | collected 2010 | reverse complement strand
GTACCGCCCATTAAAAAACCCTTGTTTTTGGCTCATAAACGAGGATTCTTGTTTTTACCTACCTCACTATCACTTCTCAAATTCTCCCCAGCGGCAGCGGGGCGTCTATGAAATCCTTGTTTTAAGTGCTAAGTGAGTATACTGCTCCCTTGAAAAAGTGAAATGCTCCTCTAACTCAAACAACCAATCTGTCCCACTTTATATGACGGCAAACACTAACTTTTGGACTATAGAATAGTGTACTGGTTCAGCGTGAATTGGACAACTCCACTTTCCATGAACCAACCAAATTCTTTTAAAAGAGGTGTAAAAATAATCTTGCTTCGCATTGAAAATTACAGAATTGCGGATTTGTGGCGGTGTGAGTGGCATTCTATGTTTACGGCGACGGGGAGTGATGCAATGTGGCATGGGGCGGTTTCTATTTGTACGGCCAGGGCGGTGGTGTCGCCGCCGAGGCCCTGTGGGCCCAGACCGAGGGCGTTTATCTTTTCTAATAGTTGCTTTTCCATATCGGCGTAGAAGCTATCAGGATTTGCCCGGCCTATTTTTCCGAGCAGAGCCTTTTTGCTTAGGAAGCAGCATTTTTCAAAGTTTCCGCCGAGGCCTACTCCTATGACAAATGGCGGGCAGGCATTTGCACCGGCTTGTTTTACCACATCGATTATCCAGTCGATGATCGTGTCTTTATCCTCGGTGGGATTGAACATTTTGAACTGACTTTTGTTTTCGCAGCCGCCGCCTTTTGTCATGACGGTGATGTTGAGCTTGTCGCCGGAGACGGGCGAATGGTGGATTACGGCGGGTGCGTTCGTATTGGTATTTGGGCGGTTGTTGAGGGGATCGGCTACTACGCTTTTTCTGAGGAGGCCCTCAACGGCGGCTTGGGTTACGCCTTCATTGATCGCATCCGTAATGGTCGCATCGGGGCTGTCGTCAGGAGGTTGGATGTGGGCGCTGGCGCCCTGTTCAACAAAGATGACGGTCAGACCGGTGTCCTGACACAATGGGATATTGTCCTGTTTTGCTATGGCGGCGTTTTCGATGAGCTGGTTCAATATTCGAATTGCGCGCGGGTTGGTTTCTTTGCCGGCGGCATCTTTGAGGGCGTCCAAGACATCAGCGGGCAGGTCGTAGCAGCAGTCAATACAAAGCTGCTTGACCGTATTTACAACATCATTGTATTGTATGTTTCGCATTTATTCGGTGATATGCACTTCATAAGTTTTGTAAATTGTATTGCCTATGTCGTCGCTTACTTTCAGGGCGATGACGTGTTCGCCGGGATCGAGGTCGGCGACGGTGACGGTGAACTCTTCGTATGTCGTGTCATAGATCAGGTCATCGGGTATGGTCGCGGTGAAGTCTTTGTTGCTGTCTACGGTGTAGCTTAGGGCTCCGATAATGGTGAATTCGTCCCTGATGCTCAACTGAAGAGTTATGGCGGAGTCGTCTGTTTTCCGGACGGCGCGTTCGATGACCGGCGGGGTGTTATCGGCTACGAATGGGTCACTTATGCGTGAGCCGGTAAGTGTTGTCGCAGTGGTATTACTCTTGCTGTCATCGGCGGTTATTCTTATTTCGTAGCGACCATCTTCGATTGTTCTGGTATCCCAGGTGTATTTGTTCGTGCTGAGTTTGTCTTTGAGCTCAATCCAGTTGCCGCGGCCGATTTTCCTGAAATCAATCTTATAGGTCAGTTTGTCTTTATTGTCATCGTCGGCATTAAAGCTGATCTTGAATTTTCCAGTGTTGGTTTTGCTTTCGGGGCCGGTGACTTTGACCGACCTGACCCTTGGCGGCAGATTCGGTATCACATGGGCAAGAGATACCTGTCTTATGATCGGTGTTTCGTTTTCGTCATTAGTTTTTAGTATGAGTTTGTACTGACAGAAACGACCTGTCGGGCAGGTCAGTTGTGTCGGATCCGTAATGCTGACCGGCTCGGTCCATAGCGAGAAGGTCGGGTCATTGGGGTCCTTGACATTTCCGCTATGTGCCGACAGCAGTACTTTGCAGCCGGCTGGGATGCTGGCGTCGATCTGAAGCTTGCCCCATTTTGAAGGCTGATGCGCATCAATAAGATCCGAGATGTATGTTCCTTTGTCAGCGAAAGAACTTTCAAGTTTTATCAGTTTCGGGGGGTTGGAAGTGCCGATGTAAACATCGTCTTCCAAGGTTAACATTGCGGTGATCTGGGCGGCTTGTTTGTCTTCATAGGTGATGGATTTTTCTTCGGTGGTCGGATTGATGGAGAAGAGTTGGGCGTTGTTACCTGTGCCGAGGAGTATTTTTTCATCTTGCCGGACCATTGAGAAGAATACGGCTTTTTCGCTGAAGACGTTTGTAACGAAACCCTGTGGGTCTATCCGATATATATAGCTTGCGTCTTTTGTGGGTTTGCCTCTTTTGGGCTGGTCTCCCTCTGCGCTCTGCGATGATTTTTTTTTCTTGCTGGAGTTTGCGATGTTGAGTGTGACGGAGTCTGTCGGCTTTTCGGTAGTTTGTTCTTTTTTCGAGTCGGTTTCGGGTCTGCCTGCTGAGGCGGCAGCGGATATAGCATTGGATTTAGACTTAGTCTTTGGGATATCGGCTGAGGTGGCTGCGACATAGAGGTTGCCCTCCTGATCAAGGAGCATGGAAGTTATTTCGGTTTGTTCGGAGTCAAACAGAACTGTCACTTTGAGATCGTCCGGGTTTATCTTGTAGATGATGCCTTTCTTGTCGGAACCTGCATAGATAGAGCCGTCATCGCCTATTGCCAGGGACATAATGCTTGTTTCGCGGCTGTCGTATATGACAGTTGGGTTTTTGCCGGTGGGATCGAGTCGATATATTTTTCCTTTGGGGCCGGTGCCAAGATAGATGTTGCCATTGGAATCGATAGTTATAGCGAAGATATAATTAATGCCGACTTGCTGGAAGATCGTACTAAAGTCACCATTGCCGTCAAATCGCAAGAGCCTGCAATTGTCGCCACTTACGGCTGCAAGGAGCCGGTTTGAGCTGTCAATTGCCATTGCAAAGATGTGCTCATTCGTGAAAGGTTGTCCGGCGTCAGAGGCGTTTGGGTCCGAAACATCATCGGCAGCGATGATTGTCTCAGGAATGTCGGAAGATTGCGGATAAATTTTTGTAACGGTTCCGTCGCTATACTTTATGATGTCCCCGTTTGGGCTGGTCCCAAGGTAAAGGTTGGCTTGGTTATCGGAAACTATCGTGTTTATTGCCCATACATTTTTTAGTATGTTGCCGAGATGGAGGCGGTTTGTTTTACGGGCAAGGCTAATGGTCCCGGTGGATTCGATCGTTGTGTTCTCTGTTTCGCCTTTAAGGAAATCGGCCGATGAGCGATGATGCGTTAGCTCGGAGTTTACAGCCAGGCATATACCGGTTACTAAAAAAAAGCAGCTTAGTGCCGCGACAAATACATATTTGCGGTTAACAATTTTCATCGAACGTTCCTTTATTTTTCTACAGTTAATTTCATAGTTCCTGTGTTTGGCACAATTGAGCCGATGTTATCACTTTTTTCAAGCCAGTGCTGATGAGGCGTGGTTGCAATAGTTCTGGTTGCATCCCGGAGTAAGAGGGCCTTTGTCGCAGGGATGAAAGGCAGCTCTTTTTCATTTACGACAATGCCAGCGGCGGGAAGCTCCAAAGTCAGGTACAATCTGTCGCGGCGAATCTTAACGATGTTTTTTATCGCAGCTATGAGAGTCGGAAGATCGTGCTGCAGGTATCTGTGAATAGCATTTTTTCTGAGAAATTTTTCATATCCATAACTGCCAAAGACATTAATTTGATATTCACCGTCAGCTAAATCTTCCGGGATCGTAAGTTTAAAAGTGTGCTGTGTTTTCGGCTGCTTGTAAGGTTTCAAAACAACTTTTACATCAATCGTCTGGCCGGGCTTTACCTTTGAATCGGAAAGTATCACCTCAGATATCTTTGCCATAAGGTTGTCGGGAGTGATCTCTACATTAAAGTCAAGCCGGCTTATATTAACTTTTCGATAGGGGTTGTTCATCAGCAGGCTAATCATTCCGGCAGCGTCACCGGCAAGATCTCTGAGGCCCTGGCCGGACGATATGTTTTCAAAGACGATGGAGCCGAACTCCTGAGTCTTAATATCGGCGCTGTATTTTACGGTGTGCTCGGGCGGAAGGTCGCCGTACATCATCGCTGCTCCAAGTATCGAGGCTTGGGACATCTGAGGCGTATAGAAACGATTGACGGCCAATTCGCAATTGAAAGTACGTTTCTGCGGGTCGTCGAATCGATCCACAGTGACCCGGATAGGTATCATTTTGGCCTTTTGTCCTATTTCACCATAGATACCGGAGCCGAGATCAGAGCGGATGGCACCGACTATTTTTCCGGCAGTTGCAAGTTTGAAAGAAAATGACATGCTGGCAATGACAGTGTGTACTTTGCCGGTTGCCATGGGCAGATCAATGTCGCCATAACCTAAGAATGGATGCCCGAAACCATAAACCTTATTACCATCAACCTCCGTTACTGTTCCTGTCACGGCCATGGATATATCGCCGGTTACGAGTGGGACAACCAGGCTTGAACCGGGCTCTAATTTTATATCATCCTGCATCTGCGCAGAGGTTACAGCACCGGCAACAGGGACAAGGCCGAGCCTTCCAAAGGAGGGTTTGAGGTTATCGCATACATGTTTCGGTAGTGAGGTGGCCATCAGGAGAAGATTTTCAGATGCGAGATTTGCGCCCATGGTATCGAGCAGCGATCGGACCTCATTGAGATCGAGCGGTTTTGAAAAGTCCAGTGACAACAAGGGTGAGGCTTGTTTCGCTTTGTCGACCCGGCCAGCGGGCCTGTTTGATATCTCGAGCATATCTTCTATAGGGGTTACCAAATAAAGCGGATCCTTTGCGAAAGACCAACCGGCGGACAATGCGCCGGCCATTCTGCCATCGATGTAAACGGGTGAGCCGCTACAGCCGCGAACCGGGCCTACATGGATAAATTGCGGATCCGTGCCTACGACGAGTATCCTGTCGCGGCCTGGATTGGCATTTCTGATGATGCTGAGGATTTTAAGATCGAATCTTTCGATGGCAGTGCCCTGCATGACGGTAAGGCAATAGGCGTCCATACCCGGGGCGATCTCATCAACTGTAATGTACTTTGTGCTGTCAATCGCAAAAGTGGAGGAAGTACCAAAAATCACGATGAGAATGAAAGACGACAGCAAAAACCGGGGTTTTTGTCTATTTTTTATTGTCTGGGGCATTTGTTTTCTCTGGTTTATATCCTGTTTTCAGGGTGTCTTTAAAATCAATAAATCACCGATTTATTGCACAATCCTCCGTTTCCGGGCCACTTAGCCACGAAATAGTGAGAAAAAACGACTTTGACCGCTATAAAAGAAAGGCTTTGGCCAAATAATCTTGTACATTATTTAATTTATATTGTATATTGGTCAAAATATCAAATAACAAATATTACCAATGGTATTTTTTAAGTACGCATTGTATATTTCTAAGTGGTTTAAAATTGCGAACAAGGCATTTTTTTCTTGTGAGCAGGGTCGGGAAATTAAGAATGAGGTAAAAAATGGACTCTGAACATCGTCATGAACTGAAAACTAATGAGTTGGCCGACTGGATCGTACATGCTCCGGAATATCTCCGTAAAAATTATCTGCAAATTCTTGGTGTTTTGCTGGTCATCGCAGGGGCATTGTCATGGGGTCCCCTGAACAAGATGCGTCAAGGCACAGACCTCAAGCAGGCCGTAGAGACAACCGAGTTGATCGAAAAGGTCTCGCAGAGCAAGTCGCTTGCCGCCCAGAGCAATCAGCCAGGGGCACCGGTTCCGGAATCGCTGCTTGGGCTTGCAAGCTCTTTGGAAATTGCCGCAGGTGAAGCCAAGACGGATCTTTCAGAGGCGATCATCCTTATAAAGAGAGCAGAGGCATTGCGGGCCGAACTCCATTATAAGGCAGAGGAGATCGAGGAAGTGGTTCTGTTGAGTGAGGTTGAAAGAGCAAGGAAGTCTTATGAGAAAGCAGCAAAGAAAGCCAAGGGTAATGCAACTCTTGAGGCGATGGCTACTTTCGGGCTGGGGCTTTGTGCAGAGGAGACCGGCGATTACGCGAAGGCATCCGGAATATATGAGTCGATAGTATCGAATGCTGGTTTTGAAGGAACGGTCTTCCCGGCAAAAGCCAGGGCAAGGATCGAAACGATGGCGGATAACCGGGAGACTTTCGTATTTGTCAAGACTCCTGAGTCTGTGAAGATCGAAGTACCCGCGGCACCTGTGACTATAGAGGCATCGCCAAAAGTCGAGCCGGCGGTTCCTGCTACTGTGAAACCCGAAGGAAGCGAAACCGCTTCGGAACCAGAGAAAGAGTAGCTGACTTCTGCGATGGGTGATCAACCACTAAGTAATACCAATGGTATTTATTACTCTCGCGTTCCGGATTTATAAGTCATTACTAAAAAAGTCTTTAACCACGAATATAGGCACGCATATTTTTCATAATCAGTCTAAACCTGTTGACCCTTGCGATCAGTCGCAAGAGTGCAATTCTGACATTGAGATAATCTCACAAGAGGGGGACGAGTCTGTCGGTGAGCATCTTACGTTTCGTGTGGGGAACAATCTGAAGTATCGCCGGCTTGACAAATATTTAGGGGGCAGGTTCAATCAGTTCAGCAGGAGCAGGCTCCAGAAGCTTATCAAGGAGCAGGGAGTCAATGTAAACGGCCGCAGCGCCAAGCCGAGCCACAAACTCAATGCCGGTGATGAGATAGATCTTATTCTTCCACCTCGTGAGATACGCGAGATCATACCTGAAGATATTCCGATCAATGTTATCTTTGAAGATGATGAGATGATCGTTATAAATAAACAGGCCAACCTTATCGTACACCCCGCCAGGAGTCATACACATGGGACACTGGTTAACGGGCTTGTTTATTATTTTAAGGATCTCTCGAGTGTTAACGGCGACTTGCGTCCGGGGATAGTGCATCGGCTTGACAGGAATACGACGGGTGTGATGTGCGTTGCCAAGACCGATCATGCTCATTGGAAACTTTCGCGGCAGTTTTCGGACAGGACGGTCAGCAAGACGTATATCGCGATAGTGCACGGCGTTCCGGAGCTTACCGCCGACTGTATCAATAAGCCGTTGGGTGTGCATCCGCGAATGAGAGAAAAGTATGCCGTCAGGGCCGATGGTAAACCGTCTGTGAGTTATTATGAGGTGCTTGAGGAGTTTGCCGGTTACTCGCTGGTAAAGCTGAGGCTTGAGACTGGCAGGACGCATCAGTTGAGAGTACATATGCAGTATATAAAGCATTCTATCGTTGCAGATGACATGTATGGGGGCAAGATGGTTTACGACTGGCAGATCGAAAACAGGGAGCCCGATGTTGCCGAGCCGCTTATGGGAAGGGTTGCGCTTCATGCGTGGCGGTTGGAGATCAAGCACCCGACGACGGATGAGCTGCTGAAATTCGAGGCTCCGATGCCCGAAGATATGCAGCGGTTGCTCGATAAACTCAGAGAGTTTCGTAAGGTGTAATCACTTTTTCAGCATTTCCATTATTCGCAATTCAAACTGTTTCATTTCCCGCAAAATTGATAATTTGCCTTGCCTTATGAGCCAACAAATTTTCGCACCTAACATAAGAATCAGCCCGGTAATTATAATAATAGGGCAACTGATATATACCACATCAGTATGTTGGAGAAAGATTATTGCTCCAAACATAACCATTGCCCAGCCAACTGTTACCGTAACACATAAACGGATAAACAAAAATCTGGTCTCTTTTTTGTACTGTCCCAACACAGATGAAGTATTTATCTTGTGTTGCTGCTCTGTCGCTTCTTCAAGTTGTTTTTTCAGGCCTAAAAGTTCGTTTAGTTTTTTTTCCAGTTCTTCTGTCATATTTTGTCTCCTAAAATTTCTCGCAATCGTGCCAGTGCCCGATGCAGTCTCGATTTCACTGTTCCTTCGGCTATGTTTAATATTGCGGCAATTTGCTCTATCTTCATTTCTTGTCCAAATCGAAGCATGATAAGCGTCTTTTGCTCATCGGACAATCTCTCGATGGCTTTGCTTAAAGAATCGCTCTCATTCGGAGTTTCCGGTGATTCCGACTTAATATTTGCATTTTGCAGCAGATTTTTCTCGGTCTGTTTCTTTCGAACCCTGTCGATGCATTTATTTGTCATGATGCGAAACAGCCATGATACAAATAGGCTTGGGCGTTGAAGTCTATTGAGCCCTTTGATCACTGAGATCCACGTTTCCTGTACGGCATCCCATGCCTCTGTATCCTGATCAATATATCGCCGCGCAAAGGCCAACAGGGGTTTTTGCCACAATTCCACGATCAACTCAAATGCTTCTTTTTCTCCCTGTTGACAGCGAATAACCAGCAATTCAGTATATATCTGTTGCTCTTTTTTGCTCATCATCTAATAGTAAGTCGGCTTTGACTTAACAATCGTTCCCAAAAAAAGAAAAGTTTATAAAATTACTTCGTTGCATCTATCAGGTATTTCACAACGCTGTCGTCTTGGTTTGTTCCGATGATCTTTGTTGCGTGTTTTCTGATCTCGTCGGAGGCGTTTTCGACGGCGATGGAAGTAGTAGCGACTTTGAACATTTCGAGGTCGTTGGAACGGTCGCCGAAGACAGTTACATTCTTCATGTGGAAGCCTGCGTATTCGGCGAGGGTTTTTATGGCGATTGATTTGCATGCTTTTTTGTCGTGGATGGTGAGCCACCACCATGGGGGCGAGTAGAGGTTTTCGAAAAAATGGGTTTCGAGTCTGTCAGAAAAATCCGCTTGGAGTTGATCGGCGAGTGGTTTTAGTTTTTCATAGGTGTTTACGACGGCGAAGGCTACGACTTTTTCGCTGAATTTTTCTTCGATATCTTTTGTATGATAGATGCTATTGTCCTTGCAGGATACGCGGTTGTCGCAAAACCATGTCATGCCGTCATTTGCCAGATGCTGGTAGTAAACGCAGTCTTTTGTGCCGTTGAAGGTTGAGACGAAGGGCCAGCAGTGGTGTTTGCGAGCAAGTTCGTATATCGCGGAGGTTAATGAGCTATCTATATCATTGACGAAATGGTGCTCGCCGGTGGTAAAGTCGGAGATGTAGGCGCCGTTGATACTTATGACCGGCAGGCTAAATGGGATGCCACGTAGTATCTGGCGGACGGAGGCTAAGGAGCGTGCGCTTGCGACGGTGAAGTTTACGCCTTTTTCGATGAGTTCGCTAAGTGTTTTTCGTGCGTAAGGTGAGAGGCAAGCGTCGTTTTGAAGGAGTGTGCCGTCGAGATCGGAGATGTAGATTTTTTCTGAGGGCGCGTTCAACTCTGGACTATTCCCGGGGCAGTGTTGCCAGATCCTTTTCTGATCCCGCTACCATTAGCGTGTCGCCTTCGTAGATGATGGTATTTGGCATGGGGACGTTTACGATGTCAACTTTCTTTTCATCTTCGGTTTGATGACGTTTTACGGCTACGAGGTTGACGGAGTATTTCTGGCGGAGCTGGAGGTCCATGACGGTTTGCTCGTGGAAGCTGGCAGGGGCGATCACGGAAGCCATGCTGTAGCCAGGTGCGAAGTCGATCTTTTCGCCGATGTGGGGGGCGATGAGTTTGTAGGCCCATCGCTGGGCGGTCTCTATCTCGGGATAGATTATTTCTGTTGCTCCGACTGCGGTGAAGACCTGGCCGGAGGTGAGATTCTGGGCGCGGGCATATATCTGTTTGACCCCCATGGTTTTGAGGCTGACGACGGTCATGATGGCCGATTCGAAGGTTCTGCCGCCCTGGCCCATTCCGACGATGGCTGCATCTACCTTGTCGACGCCCTGTGACTTGAGAGCATCTTCATCGGTGCTGTCGAGTCTGACCGCGAGGCTGACCTGATCGCGTATTTCCTCGACAACGGTTCTTTCGCGGTCTATGGCGATGACTTCGGCGCCGCTCATTGAAAGAGCGATGGCGAGTTTCTTACCGAAACGTCCTAATCCTATTACTGCGTATCGTTTCATAGCAGAGTTTCCTTCTTAACAAGAAAGTTTTTTCGATCGATCATCCAACAATTACCGGTTCTTCGGGGTAGCTGTATCCTGCCGGTTTTATATTAAAGGTTAGCGATGCAAGCAGTGTCAGTGGCCCGAGCCTTCCGATCAACATAGTCACCATAATAATAAGTTTTCCAAGGGTTGTCAAAGATGGAGTTATGCCGGTGCTGAGCCCGACTGTTCCGAGTGCGGAGGCGGCTTCGAAGGCGATATCTTCCATATCGAAATTATTTTGCGCTTCCGTTGCACTTAAAAGAAGGATAGAGGTTGCCAATACCGCGATAAAGAGCATTATGACGGTAATCGCCCTTCCTACAACGACAGGCCTTACGGATCTTTGGAATATCTCGACATCGCGTTTTTTGTGCAGCGTTGCATATACGGTCATTATCAGGACGGCGAGTGTGATCGTCTTTATGCCGCCGGCGGTCGAGGCGGGCGAGCCTCCGATGAACATGAGTATTATCAGGATAAGCCTGCTTGCCGGTGACATTGAGGCGACGTCTACGGTATTGAAGCCTGCGGTTCTTGCTGTGATCGACTGGAACATTGCGATGTTGAAATTTTCGAGAGGACTTTCGGCGGGATTGTTTCCGAAGATCATTATGCCAAGGGCGCCTACGATTATCAGCATAAGGCTCATTGTCAAGACGATCTTTGTTTGCAATCTCACCTTGACCGGTACAGTTTCCTGAAGCATCATGCTGGGAGTAAGTGTGTATTTGCTGCGTTTGAAGAATCGGGTTATTTTATTGATGAGAATGTTAAAGATATTGTTCAGTACGCCGAAACCGAGTCCTCCGAGGATGATCAGCGGAGCGATAACGAACGGTACCTGCCAGTTATTTCTGTAATCGATAAGGCTTGCGTTAAAGAGACTGAAACCGGCGTTGCAAAATGCGCTTATCGAGTGGAATACAGCGCAGAGGCCGGGGCGGTCGACGGCGGCAGCATTAAACATATCGAATAGAGTCAGCGCTCCTATGGTTTCGATGATAAGTGTGCTTATGAAAATGAATCCGATCATGTGTCCGATCCTGCCGAGTGTCTGTGTGCTGAGTAAGTCCTGCATGGCGACGGATTCACGGACATTAAGGGCCTGACCTAACAGGAGTGCGAGGATCGCTCCGAAGATGACTATGCCGAGTCCGCCGAGCTGGATCAGGGTAAGGATGATGATCTGGCCCATGGTGGAAAAATCTCCGCCAGTATCCTTTACGACAAGGCCGGTTACGCATGTTGCACTTGTGGCGGTAAAGAGTGCATCGATGAAACTCATTTCTTCACAGGTTCGTGCCTTTGGCAGGGTGAGGAGGCCCGCACCGGTCAGGATAAGGACGAGGAATATTATGAAAAGCGTTCTTGTGGGGTTGCGTCCGGAGGCAGCGAGATTGACACAGCTTCTACAGGCTTTTATCACGACCTGGAATACGAGGTATATGGCAAGGGCAAGCATCTTGGTTGTGCCGGTGGCCGAGCCGAATACCATTACGCAGACCAGTATCAGCAGTGGAACCTCGAACCAGTTTGCGCGGAAGAATTGTTTTTTTGAAACGGCATTGACGAAACGGATGGCTTTTTCGGCAAGGAAGATAAGGAATGCGCTGATCTGGATGAGGTGGAGGAGGCGGACTTTCATGAGGGGCTCTGTGAAACCGTAGAGCATGATAAAGGTGGTAGCTGCCATAGCGGCAGTTACGAGATTTACGGCTATGAGGCAACGTTCCAACGGCTTATTTTTACATTCAATCTTCATCGTCTTCCTTGATCTCTGGCAATCCTCAGGGAAGTTTTACCTGTTTGTGGTTGAAAAAGCCAGAGTTTTTATTCCGGCGGTCAATCGGTGGCGGTTCCGGTCATTAGTTCTATCTGACTAAGGGCGGCGACGACAGCGTTTTCGACCCTTAGGATCCATCTGCCAAGCGAGAATTTGTGGAAACCGAGGCCGTTTATGAGGTCCAATTCAGGTGGTATCCAGCCGCCTTCGGGGCCTATTGCAAGGATAATGCGGTTGGTTCGCACAAGCTCTATGCTATTTAGAAGGATGCTGGTTTCGGGATCGGGCAGGAGTCTGATGGCGGGTTTTTCCTCCTGGTTTTCCAGTTCGCCGAGCGTTTCATTGAAAAATTTATCGAAATCTTTGTAGATGTGTATTTCGGGCATCTTTGTCCGTTTGCCCTGACTTAGTCCTTCGAGTAGGAAGCGTTTGTATTTTTCGTAGTGCAGGAGTGAGGATTTGAAGTATCGCGGTTTTACTCGCTCGGCATTTACCAGGTGGATGCGGTGAATGCCCATTGCCGCTGCGCTTGCCAATATCTTTTTTAGTGTCTGGGGGCGAGGCAATGCGCAGATCAGGTCGATTGTCGGTTGGCTGTGTCGTAGCGGCAGCCATGTGCAGGTCAAAGTTACCTGATCGTCATCTATGGACTCGACGATGGCGGTGCCGGTGGGGCCGTTCAGGAGGCCGACATTTAACGTGTCTCCGGAGACGGGCTTGATGACGGTTCGAATATGCTCTGCGCGGTGATCGGCAATGCTATAACTATTGCCGCTGACAGCATCTTCTTTGTGAAGTATTATAAGGTTCATTATTATGCGATGTCCACGAGGCCGAGTTTGTCGGCGAATTTTTCTATGAGTGCCTTTCGGATGTTTCGGTGCTGGGGTTTTGTGAGCATGGGGTCGTCCTTAACGAAATCGAAGGCGTTTTTTCTTGCCAGGACCAGGAGGTCGAAGTCGTCAATGATGTTTGCGATCTTGAGGTCGGGCAAGCCGTGCTGGCGGGTACTGAAGAGTTCGCCTGGCCCGCGGAGCTTGAGGTCGTGTTCGGCGATGGCGAATCCGTCATTGCTGCGGGTCATTATTTCAAGTCTGCTGATGGCGGTTTCGTCTTCGGTCTCTGCAAAGAGCAGGCAATATGAGTTGCTTTGTCCACGTCCGATGCGGCCCCTTAGCTGGTGTAATTGTGCGAGGCCGAAGCGGTTGGCTCCTTCGACGACCATGATAGTTGCATTCGGGACATCTACACCGACTTCGATAACGACTGTCGATACGAGGGCGTCTATCTTGCCCTTGCGGAAGCGGTTCATGATGTCAGCTTTCTTGTCGGAGGGCATCTGGCCATGCAAAAGTTCTACGGTGAACTCAGGGAATATTTTCTTGCTTAGTATTTTGTGTTCCTGAATGGCGGCTTTTACGTCGGGTGAATCATCTTCGCTGTCAATGCGAGGGTATACGAAGTAGGCCTGTTTTTTTGCCTTTAGCCGCTGACGGATGAACTCCATGGCGGCGGGTCGGTCGTGCGGTTGAACCCAGCGGGTGACGACCTTTCCGCGTCCGGGCGGACAGTGCTTGATAATGGAGACATCGAGATCGCCGAAAGCGGTCATTGCAAGTGTTCGCGGGATTGGCGTTGCGGTCATGACGAGGCAGTGCGGGGTTTTGTCCTTTCGGAGCATGGCACGCTGGTGAACGCCGAACTTGTGCTGTTCGTCGATGACGACCAGGCCGAGGTCCGCGAAATCTATGTCCTTCTGGAGCAGCGCAACGGTGCCGACGACGATGTCTATTTCTCCGGAGCTTATTTGTTCCAGCAGTTCTTTGCGTTTTGCACCGGTAAGGCCGCCGGTGATGACGGCGTGTCGGACCTTGCTGCCCTTGAGGAATCTTTCGATGCTGATGAAGTGCTGGTTGGCGAGTATCTCGGTCGGAGCCATGATAGCAGCTTGCTTTTTGTTGGCGATGGCCAGCAGGGCTGCGTAGAGTGCAACGACGGTTTTGCCCGAGCCGACATCGCCTTGGAGCAGGCGGTTCATGGGAATTGTACCTGACATGTCGGCGACGATCTCTTCGATGACATTGTCCTGATCGGCGGTGAGCAGGAATGGGAAGCGTTTTCTTATGCGGCTGTCGACGGTGTCATTGAGCTGCAAAGCAGGTGCCGGTGAGAAATGCTTTATCCGGTATCGCCTGAGTGCAAGGCCAAGCTGCATGAGGAAAAGCTCGTCGTATTTGAGCCGCCTCTTGGCTTGGGCGAGGGAATCTTCGTCTTCGGGTGAATGTATTTCGCTAAAAGCCCGGTGGCGTGGTATAAGCTCTGTTTTTTTCAGAAACTTTTCCTCATAGAACTCCGGCATCAGGTCGGGCAAGCCCGGGAGTGTCGGCTTAATGATGAACTTTATCTGATTGCTGGTAAGCTTCTCTGTGGCTGGGTATACCGGGCCGGAGAAACCGCTGGCTTCGGCGCTGGTTTTGCCGTCGAGGATGGTAAACTTCGGGTTGGTCAGTTGGAGCTGGTGTTTGTAAAGGGCGGCTTTGCCGGAGACCATAATGATCTGGCCGGGGGCGAGTTGATTCTTGAGGTAGCCGCCGTTGAACCATATTATATTGCAAACGCCGGTGTCGTCGGCGATGACGGCTTTGAACGCGGGCCTACGACCGAAACGCTTAAAATCAGTCTGCTCGATCATTGCGGCGACTGTAACTACCTCATTTGGGTGGATATCGGCGATCTTGACGGGCTCGGGCATGAAGACCCAGTTGCGGGGGAAATACTCCAGCAGGTCGGAAAGCGTGTTTACGCCGAGTTTGGCGAGAGTCTTTGCCTTTGCGGGGCCTGCGCCCTTTAAGTACTGGACGGGCATTGCAAGGTCCAATTTAGTTTGTTTTTGCGGGAGCGTTTCTGTCATACCCCTATAATGCCTGTTTTATGCGAAAGTGTCAACATGTTCTTAGTGAAACATTGACTGTGGGGCAGATTTGGGGATAATGTTTGGTTATGAACGATGATACGAGAAAGCTTATTGAGGCGGACAAAAAATATCTCTGGCATCCCTTTACGCAGATGTCCGGATGGGTTGCCGGTGAGCAGGTGGTGGTAGATTCGGGTGACGGATTCTATCTTATAGATACTGAGGGCAAGCGGTATATCGACGGGGTAAGCTCGCTGTGGTGCAATGTACATGGTCACAGGGTTGCGGTTATCGATGACGCTATTCGGGCCCAGCTTGGTAAGATCGGCCATAGTACGCTGCTGGGGTTAGGTCAGACAAGGTCGATAGAGCTTGCCGAAAGGCTCGTTGAGATCGCGCCGGCGGGACTGGATAAGGTTTTCTACTCCGATAGCGGAGCGACCAGCGTTGAGATCGCTATTAAGATGGCATATCAGTATTGGCAAAATAGCGGGCAGAAGGAGCGTAAGAAGTTTATTGCACTTGCCGATTCTTATCACGGCGATACTATCGGTTCGGTCAGCGTCGGGGGGATGGAGCTTTTTCACGGGATATTCGGGTCGCTGCTTTTTGAGACTTATTTTGTTGACAGCCCGTTTCCGTATCGGTTTGATGGAGATGAGGGGGCGTGTCTTGCCCGCAGTTTATCGCAGATCGAGACGTTACTTAAAGAACGCGGCGGTGAGATAGCGGCAATAGTCGTTGAGCCACTGGTTCAAGGTGCGGCTGGGATAATAGTGCATCCAGCCGGTTTTCTCAAGGGCGTAAGAGAATTAGCGGATAGGTACGGTGTGCTGCTGATCGTCGATGAGGTCGCAACGGGATTTGGGCGAACGGGCAAGATGTTCGCATGTGAACACGAAGGGGTGTCGCCCGATCTGATGTGTCTTGCCAAGGGGATAACCGGCGGGTATCTGCCATTGGCGGCTACGCTGGCGACTCAGGAAATATTTGACGCTTTTCTGGGCGATGTGTCCGAGCATAAGACGTTTTATCATGGTCACACTTATACGGGTAACGCGCTGGGATGTGCGGCGGCGATCGCTTCGCTGGATCTTTTTGAGAGGAATGAAATTATTGCTTCTCTAAGTGAAAAAACCGAGCTTATAAGTAAATACTTTGCAAAGATAAAGGGGCTTTCCTTTGTAGGCGAGGTTCGTCAGTGCGGTTTGATGGCAGCGGTTGAGATCGTCAAGGATAAAGTGAGTAAAGAGAGCTTTCCATACGAAGAGACGGTCGGCGCAAAGGTTTGTGCGGCGATGCGGGGCAAGGGAGCGATGATGCGGCCACTTAGCGACGTGATCGTGGTAATGCCGCCAGTTGCGATAGGGACCGATCTGCTCAATGAACTGCTCGCTATCGTCAGCGATACGATAGAAAATGATCTTCCAGAAATTATCAAGGAGTTGTGATGGAACTAAATAAAGCGAAGGGTTTTTTTATAACTGGAACGGATACCGGCGTTGGTAAGACACTTGTCGCTGGAGGTATCGCGAAGATACTGCGTGACAGCGGCAGCAGAGTTGGGGTATTTAAGCCGGTTGGCAGCGGGTGCAATCACGAGCATGAAGGGCTGGTCAATGCCGATGCGTATTTTCTTCGGGATTGCTCGCATTGCGATTTTGAGCTTTCGGTGATTAATCCGGTCGGATTCGTTGCTCCGGCTGCTCCTTTTGTCTGTGAGGAGTTTGAAAATCGGGCTGTGGATTTTGGTGCGATCGAAAATGCTTACAACCAGATTTGTGATGCAAGCGATTACATGATCGTCGAGGGTATCGGCGGTGTGCGGGTTCCGATCTCTGCTGGCGTTGACGTATTGGATATGATGAAAGAATTTGCGCTGCCGGTAGTGATCGTTACCAGGCCGAACTTGGGGACGATAAATCATACGCTGCTCACTATAGATGCGGTGCGCAATGCCGGGCTTGATATTGCGGGCGTGGTGATAAGCGGCTATGATGCGCACGAGGCAAATCTCGCCGAAGAAACCGTAGCCGACGTTATCTCCGAATGGGGACAGGTTGAGATCCTTTCGATAGTGCCATTAGATGACGGATCAAACGTTGAGGACGGCAGGCTCGGCGAACTGACAATAGAAGCCCTCGGCGACTGCGACTGGGTGAGTTTGATAGGTTTGAAACAATAGTTTGCAAAGTTGGTGGTTTGGGGATTATACTGTTAGCTTCAGTTAATAATTTTATGGATGTTATATGTCAGTCAAGAAATCTGATTATAGGCGTTATCTTGTTGATGTCGATACGGTTTCGACTCAGCAGCTTTTTACGGACTGTCTGGTCATTGGTTCGGGGATAGCGGGTCTTCGCGCGGCGATCGAGGCGGCGGAAAACTGCAATGTGACCATCGTCTGCAAGGGCGGCTTGAATGACAGTAATACATGGAAGGCTCAGGGCGGTATCGCGTCGGTGCTGGATAAAGCCGACAGCTTCCAGTCGCATATCGACGATACGCTGGCGACCGGCTGCGGGATATGCAATGAAGATATTGTATATCTCGTGGTAAAGCAGGGGCCTGAACTTATCCGCCAGCTTCAGGAATGGGGGACGGAATTCGACAAGGTTAACGGCAAAGTCGATGTTACCTTAGAGGGCGGGCACAGTTTTGCCCGGATCGCTCACGCACACGGCGACTCTACCGGAAGGGGTATCATCGAGGCGCTTATCAGAAAGATACGGCAGAAGGCGAATATTAACGTTATCGAGAACTTTTTTGCCGTCGATCTTCTTACCGATAACGATAACGGGTGTATCGGTGTGGTAGGTTTTCGCCAGCAGGGCGGCTTTGAGATAATACGGGCAGGCAGTACCATCCTGGCAACCGGAGGGGCGGGCAGGCTTTACCGTGAAACGACCAACCCTGAGGTAGCGACGGCGGACGGTTTGGCGATGGGATATAGGGCAGGCGCTGTTCTGCGCGATATGGAGTTTATGCAGTTTCATCCTACGACGCTTTATATCGCAGGGGCTTCGAGGGCCCTCATTACCGAGACGCTGCGGGGCGAAGGGGCGATCCTGCTTGACTGTAACGACGAGCGCTTCATGGGCGAGTACGATGAGGCGGGTGAACTTGCGCCGCGGGATATTGTCAGCCGGGCGATACAGGACAGGATGCGCAAGACGGATTCGACGCATGTTTATCTGGATATACGGCATTTCGATAAGAAGCATTTTTCGAAGCGGTTCCCTCTTATCAGCGAATTGTGCGAGAGCTTCGATATTGACGTCAGTACGGATCTGATCCCGGTAAGACCCAGCGCTCATTATATGATAGGCGGGCTGGCGACCGATGAGCGGGCTTCGACGAATATCAAGAACCTTTATGCCTGCGGAGAGGCAGCTTCTACCGGTCTGCACGGGGCGAACCGGCTTGGGAGCAATTCGCTGCTTGAGGGATTGGTCTTCGGTAAGGTCGCGGGCCAGTCGGCTATCGCGGGGTTAAACGGCGGAAGTAATTATCTGCGTCATATCAAGATCAAATATGATATACCTACGTCTGACAGGAGCAGGCTTGACGCGGTTGATGTTCGTAATTCGCTGTGTTCGCTTATGTGGCGAAATGTCGGGATCACCCGGCAGGGTGAGCGGCTGAATGAAGCTGAGGAGATAATAAAGTTCTGGCAGCGTTATGTAATGGACAAGGTTTTCGACGGGCCGTTCGGCTGGGAGTGTCAGAATATGCTTACCGTTTCACATTTGATGGCGGCGGCGGCATTGCAGCGTAAAGAGAGCAGGGGTGTGCATTTCCGAATGGATCATCCGGAGGCAGATGACAAATTTGCACGGCATATTGAACTTTGCCACGACATGTAAAAAATCGAAAGGGGTTACGATGAAGATTCTTGGAATATCTGGAAGCTGCAGAAGTGATGAGAAATCGGGGACGCATTATCTTGTCAAGGAGGTGCTGGAAGCGACCGGTTGTGAATACGAACTGGTATCGCTCAGGGGTAAGACAATCGGCGGGTGCATCGCATGCCTCGGATGTGTTAAGGATAACGTCTGCGTATTGAAAGACGATATGGCACAACTTCGTGAGGCGATAGCAGAAGCTGATGCCTATGTGATAGGGGCTCCGAATTATTTTTCGGGTCTAAATGCTACTACGCACGCATTTCTTGAGAGGCTTTATCAGTTTCGTCACCGGGAGAACAGAACCCTGTGGGGTAAGCTTGCGGTAGCAGTCGGGGTAGGCGGTGCTACGGCCGATGTCGTCACCGACAGGATCGAGACGTTCATGGCGTACAGTTTTATCGAGACGGTCGCCAAGGTGACAGGTCAGGGGGCAGCGAGTTGTTTCGAGTGCGGATTCGGTGAAACTTGTAAGGTGGGGGCACCTGTTATGATGTTCGGAGAGGGTGTAAAGATCACCGACGATATGATCCCGAATATCTCAAAGCAGGCAGATGTCCTGGAAAGTGCCAGAAAATCCGGTAAGGAACTCGGCGGCAGGCTCGCAAACCACAACCCTGAGGAAGTAGCGGCAAAGATGATGGCTGTGATGCAGGAAAAGTTCAAAAGCAGTACATAACGCCCTCTAATGACAGGACAATTTTTAAGTTGGTGCGTGTAAACTCATCTCTTTAACCGTATAATACTCTGTGAGTGGGTCTGGCGGTCGCCGGTTGAAATATACCGGAGGAAAGTCCGAGCAGGGCAGGGCACGGCGGTGGCTAACGGCCACCCGGAGCGATCCGCGGGAAAGTGCCACAGAAAATACACGGCCTATGCGATGCATTGCCTCCGGGCGTGCGTGGCAGGCAAAGGTGAAATGGTGCGGTAAGAGCGCACCGCGGCGGTGGCGACATCGCCGGCATGGTAAACCCCGCCGCCTGCAAGACCAAATAAGCTGGTTGGCTGGCCCGGTCATAATCCAGCGGGTAGGTTGCTTGCCGAAAGGCAGAGCCGGTTGGTAACAGCCGGTCAAGTTAAATGACCGCTACCCTTCGGGGCGACAGAACTCGGCTTACGGACCCACTCATTTTTGAATTAATAGCCGGGCATTTGGCCCGAGGAAGTGTGATTATGAAATGTGATGTATGTATAATTGGTGCAGGGCCGGCGGGTTTGATGGTGGGGATCCGCTCTGCGGGTGAGGGGGCCTCTACGGTTATCGTTGAGTCCAATACCATTGCGGGCAGAAAACTTTTGAAGACGGGCAGGGGTAGGTGCAATCTTACACATGTCGGCTCGATAGACGATTTTGTCACCGCTTATGGTAAATACGGGCGTTTCTTAAAGCACAGTCTGTATGGGTTTACGCCGGAGGATGTGCGGGGGTTTTTCGCTGAGAAGGGTCTTGCGACCGAGGTAGGAAAGGATGGCTGCGTGTTTCCTGTAACGAACAGGGCTGCGGATGTTAAGCGAATCCTTGAAGATACCGCCAGGCGTCTCAATGTCCGCTTTATGTACGGCAAGCGGGTCGAAACGATTGAAAGGCAGGCTGGCGGGTTTGTGACAGTGGCAGGTATCGAGAGGATCCATTCCAGTTGCATAGTTATAGCGACCGGTGGGGTAAGTTGGCCGTTTACCGGTTCAACGGGGGATGGGTACGGATTTGCCGAAGCGTTCGGACACAGGGTGTTTAAGCCTGCCGCTGCGCTGGTGCCGCTGGTAACGAAGGAAAAGTGGCCGGGCAAGCTACAGGGAGTGGGCATCGCGAAGGCGCAGCTTAGTGGTGAGGTCAGCGGGCGGAAAATAACATCGGCAGGGCCTTTGATGTTTACCGGCGATGGAATAGGCGGGCCGGTATCGCAGGACTTCAGCAGAGAGATAGCCGACTGCCTTGCAGAGTGTTCCGAAGGGATAGAGGTTTATCTGGATATGATGCCGGATACCGACGAAGCCGGTCTCGACAGGCTTATCGTAGATGAATGCGGAAAGCATTCGCGGAAAGAATTAGCCGGGGTACTGGCAGTATTTTTACCACGGGCGATGAGTATATTTCTATGCGATCAGATCAAACCGGCTGGGCAGATACTGGTAAGCCAGTTCACAAAGGCCGGGCGGGCGAAATTAGTCAGGATGATAAAGTCGATGCCGCTTACGATCGGGTCGGCCAGACCGATAGAGGAGGCGACCGTTACTCGTGGCGGCGTTGACGCCGATGAGATTAATGATAAGACGATGGAGTCGAAGCTGTGCAAAGGTCTTTTCTTTGCTGGTGAGGTGATTGATGCGGATGGCCCTTGCGGCGGGTACAATCTTCAGATATGCTGGTCAACGGGAAGTTTGGCGGGTAAGAGTGCAGCAGAGAAAATCAAGAAGTAAATTGTTGGGGACAGCATGACAGATCAGGTTGAAAAAATAAAGGTTTTGTTCTTGTGTACGGGTAACTCGTGCAGAAGTCAGATGGCCCAGGGGTGGGCCGAGCATTTAAAGAGCGACTGCATCGATGCGTACTCGGCCGGGGTTATGCCATGTAGGGTAAACGAACGGGCGATAGAGATCATGGCAGAAGCAGGAGTTGATATATCCGGTCATCACTCCAAGCATATCGAGGACCTTGCGGGGATCGACTTTGATTATATCGTGACTGTCTGCGATAATGCAAGAGAGCAGTGCCCGGTGTTCCTCGGCGAAGGTAAGGTCATCCACCACAGCTTTGATGACCCTTCATTTGTGATCGGGACAATAGAAGAGGTCATGGCCGAGTTTAGAAGGGCAAGGGACGAGATAAGGGCATTCGTAGAAACGATGCCGGAAAGCCTGGAGAAAAATGAATAGCGATCAACTTGAAAAATACAGTTCGGCGATAACGCTTTCCGATATGGAGATATTTGTATTTCCGGAGCTTATGTATAGTCTGGTTCTGGCCAATATCATGAGTCCTGTCGTCTGGCAGTGGCGCGAGACCGAAACCTTTAAGAAACTCAAGGGCAAGTCACCGTACCGCAGGCTGATGCGGCTAAAGCAGTTTATCATGGACCGCTATGAGTTTAACCTCGACCTGGATACATGGGGTCTTACGAGCCGGGATGTCGAGCTTGCCCGGTTTAAGGATCATATCGCACCGGAAGAGGTCATCAAGAGCAATGCCCTGTTCGGGTATACTGGCGATAAGTATTACTTCGACGTGGATATTCGGCGGCACTTTGGGCTTGATAAGTATGATGGTGATGTGATCCCCTACTGGAAGACCGAGACGGCTGAGGCGATGGGCGCATTTCGGTACAAGGAGGGGTATAGCACCGGTGCGGGCGAGTGCGTTTCGCTGTCAACACTGTACGCGGCGGCGGCATTTGTAGTCTGCGGTATCCCGTTAGAGGATATTTATATGGTGCTGACGCCCTTGCATTCGCAGAATTTTATCGATATTCAGGAAGGTGTGCTGACGAATAACCGCAGGTTAGTGACCAAGTCGATGTGGTTTAACGGGACGGCACTTAGCGATAAGGCACAGCGGGCACTGCGGAACGAGCAGGTAACGATCGTCGCCCACCCGGCGGGTTTCGTGCACTGTCTGTATGACAAGGCGACGATAGACAGTGAGGTTTACCAGCGGTTTACGGGGCTGATGGATAAGTATCTGACGGCCGATCTTACGCCGCTTATCGTGGCCAATTTTCTCAGGTGCAATTCCATGTACCAGAAATATTTCCAGTTCTGCCGCCGCAGACGGGGTGAGCAACTTTTCATTAAGGCCGAGGTATTGTTCCATTATGAACACGGCAGCACGTTCAGGATATACGATGCTTCGTTCGATAAACTGTTAGCCGAAGTGCCGACGGACGATTATGTAGGTTACAAGGTTGTGGACCGGCTGTGCTGTGAGCAGTTGATGGCTTTTATCGAATACGAAAAGATCAATATGAAAGATGGTGACAGCAGGGATAGACTTGCAAAGTATCTGTCGGCTTTCGTTCCTGACGCGGATAAATTTGTCGCCGAGCTGTTTTCGTTCGTGCATATGGAGGCGAAACTGCCAGATGCCGAGAAGGAATATGTCCCATCACGAGCGATCGAGTTATCGACGGAAATGAGCAGGGAAGAGGTGATTGAGTACCTCGAGAGTATCCGTGATGATAACGTAACGACCGATCTTGCCTTTTACGCTTACCGTGATATGAAACGATGCTCATGGGATCCTTTTATGAAGGCGGCAATTGAGAGGAACCCTGTTTCGATAGAGGCGATGAAGGAAAAATCCATTAAAGAGACGTATCAATGGCTTGAGCAAATGGATAACGGATCCATATATGACGGGACACGGTTGGCCCAGCCGGATGAGGTAATCAATTTTCACAGAGGCGATGGTATAGAAAAGGCGATACTGCTTGCGAATATAATTCACTACAGGGATACTGACATGTCCATAGTGATCGAGATCAATGACCAGAACATTCTATTGAAGGCAGGAGAGGATTACTACTTTACATCTAATAAGGGGCTGGATAAGAAAATTATCGTAGGGACATAGAGACGCAGCCATGCATAAAATAGTCTCAGATGACATCTGTCGCCGAGGCGAATGCCTTATGGCGTATTTTTATTTTGTGTTGCTGGTATCGTCGATGGCCTTTTAGAAATCGTAGATCTCTTTAGCTATCTTGAAGCCTGCATCGAGAGTCTTCGAAAAATCCGGGTGCAGCGAATCCGATACTTCGTGCGTTTGAAGGAACTCTTCCGTTAAAGACGCCGCATCGCTGAAACCATCGGTTTTGACCTTATTTCGCATCCAGTTCATTATTTCTTTTTCATTCATTTTACTATCTCCTATCTGTTCACTTTGAATTGCGAACAAAAACAGTCTTTAAGTGTTGGTCATTTTAGCCTTCACATTAAATCATCGGCAAAATTTTCCGGAAGCATGCGAAAAATTAAAAAATGTTTTGCAAATGACCTTAAGTTATCAAGCCTGCAGGCGATACTAATATTGATTTGGGGGTTGTGAAAATATGAGGGTTTTGCTCGACTGGGTCGGGTAAGTGCCAAAGATGCTATAAATATGCCGATAATAATATTGATACCGGGCATTTTTGACGATTTGTCCGATAAAAATCTAAAGATTTTGAAGTCTTTTAGCCGACAAGTCTAATAAAGTTTTGGTAGTTGTGTTCAGACCATAGTGTAATTAAAGCGGTCCTTGTGTCATTAAAGGAGATATCTATGAGGACAATAGCGGTAATAAATCAAAAAGGTGGATGTGGCAAGACCACAATATCAATTAATTTGGCCAGTGCTTTAGCTGACAAGGGTCATCGTACACTGCTTGTGGACATGGATCCTCAGTCACATTGCGCAGTCGGACTTGCGGTTCCCGAAGAGCAGATCGAGCAGAGTATTTATGATATCCTGATAAGCAACGGCCGGGGCGAGCCCCTTAGGCTTTCCGAGGTTCTCTGGCAGATAGCCGACAGGTTCGAGCTTGCCCCTGCAAGTATCGATCTGGCTGCTTTTGAGCAGCAGATGTCAGGGGTTATAGAACGCGAAAATTGCTTGAAGGCAGTCCTTGACAGCGTTAAGCGTGAGTACGAATATGTCGTGATCGACTGTCCGCCGTCGGTTGGGCTTCTTACATTTAATGCTATAAGAGCGGCAACGGATGTTATAGTGCCCGTAGAAATGGGATATTTTTCTCTGCATGGTCTGAGCAGGCAACTTGATACTTTAAGCGTTTTGAGCAAACAATGCCCGCAAGAGATCGATGTAATGGTTCTTCCGAGTATGTATGATATACGGACCAAGATGGGCAGAGAGATCCTTGCGGAACTTCG
>SDBV01003151.1_pt1 | contig 24561 bp, 32 predicted proteins | sample 2277081 | NCBI WGS metagenome assembly SDBV01 (sample SAMN10402039, study PRJNA504765) | marine sediment metagenome | isolation source: marine sediment core GS10_PC15, 223 cmbsf | place: Arctic Ocean: Southern Knipovich Ridge | collected 2010 | reverse complement strand
ACTTTCATCTGGCACTGAGCTAATCGCCCTAAACAACCATACGCTAGATTTACAATAGGCTCAGTGGGAAAGCGCTAACAGCTAAGGCAGCGAACTTTCATCTGGCACTGAGCTAATCGCCCTGGCACTGAGCTAATAATCCTGCAAACATCTACATCTGCGCACAACGCTCCAAGGGAGCAGTTATGTGCTACTGGTCAAGTCCCGCAACAAAGCGAGTACAAAGATTTTAATTCCAGAACCGTCCTCAAGTCAAGGCACGCGCGCAACGCATTTTTATCAGGCCACGATCTTAAAATGCTTCTTGCACAGATCAAGGCCCAGGGCCTTTTCCACCTTTCTCTTAAGGCGGTACTTCATATCCCTGGGCGTGAGAACGTATCCCGGGTCAGGAGCAAAGGGCACGGGCTCCTCTGGTAGCCAGCCCTTCATCACGGCCGGGTGGGTGCCTGTGAATTCCTTAAGTATGGCAGGGTCGATTTTTGAATATTTCACATCAGGGTTCGTCTTGCTCCAGAACTTCTCAACAGACTTGTTCTTGATGTTCATGACCTCTTCGCTCCTGACCCATCCGTAATGGTATATGTGGGCATTAGCGTAAGCGGCATTTGGATACCTGCCCTTCTTGTTGGTCTCGAGCACGAGAAAATACATCCCGCCCGGGGCCCACGCGCGGATCGTGTTTCTTATAATGCGCGGGGCCTTCCTGTACCAGGCCGGGCTGTCCAGCACGGTCTTGTGGTTTGCCCAGAAGTGGTGGTAGTCAAACACGAGCGCCTCCACCTTTGGGTTTTTCAGGTGCCTGCTCATGGCGTCATGGATGTTCTCCAGGTCGTCCTCGTGCACTACCTCATCACCCTCAAGGTAGAACGCCCAGTCCCCAGTGCAGTTAAAGAGCCCAATGGTCTTTTGCTGTCCGTATACAAACCCCCTGACCTGCATATTCTCGTTCCATGGGGTCTCCACTATCCTTATCTTGGGCTCGTCCAAGCTCTTTATCAGCTCAAGCGTGCCGTCGTCGCTCACACCGACGTTAACGATGAACTCATCGCAAATCGGAAGAACGGAGCGTATGGACTGAAGCACGGGGAACCCCAGCTTGTTCGCGTTTCTTATAAAAGTAAACCCGCTTACCTTCAATTCCTGCTGCCCTCCTCGCCAAATAATATATATTACCAGAGCACTGCGCAGGAGTTCTCTTTTGCGAGGCAATAGGTATTGCTAAATACAGGTGGCAAAGAAAAACAGGAGGCCCGCATGCCACATGCCGCGTGAAGGAGCCTCCTGTTTCATTATCAGCAGATGGGCTGCTTACTTCTGGAGGGGGTAGCCCGCGCCTCTCATGGCCCCTCCCATGATCCTGCCTCCATAGTAGCCCTTTATCCATGCCACATGGCCAAAGGAGATCGTGCGGGCATCATAACCCAGCGCCCTCAAGGCAAGCACCGGAAGGTTCTGTGTCTGCCCGGTCACGCACACAAGAATGATCTTCTTGTCCTTTGGATACTTCTTGAGGTTCTCAGGCAACAGGACTTTATTGTAGGGGACAAAGATCGCCCCTGGTATATGTCCGCCCGCATACTCTTTCGGGTTCATCCGCACATCTACTACAAGGAAATCCTTCCTGCCCTCTTTTATCCACTTGTTGAGTTCGGCGGCCTTTATCTGCCAGTTGCCGTTTGCAGGCCCCTCTAACAGGATAGCGTTCAGAGTGCTCGCCATATCGCCGGCAGCGTAAGCCGGGACAACAAAAGCCAGCAGCATCAGTACGACCAAGAGTCTTCTTAACATTGCGCCCCCTTTCACCTTCCAGATAACTACCAGTTAAACCCATGCGCCAGGAGATGCTTCACGCCCTGGCCTCAGACGTATCTCTCAAGAACACTTAAATGGATATGACCTTGTCGCTTGAGTCAATGAGGTCCACGATCTGGCCATAGTCCTTGTTCTCATTGATGTCGACCACTGTCACATCATTGGACTTCTTGTTCTCTTCGATGAACTTCCTGACCGTATCGCCGGTCTCTTTTGATATCAGGTAAAGCATTTTCATCTCGCACAAGCTCCTTGGGCTGATTTTTAGTACATAAAGACGTGGTCGTAGTCCGCGAGCCTGCCGGCGATCTCCTCGTCAGTGAGCAGCTCCAAGCCGGCGTTCTCGCTGGTGTTAGTGAAAACGCTCACGTCCAGGTCCTGCATGGTCTCCAGGTTGAGGTCATTATTGTCGTTTGACGCCAACTTCTTATCCAGTACGTATACATGTATCTCATCGTCGGCAAGGGTCAGGCCAACGCCCATCCTCAAGGCCTCGTCCTGGTTCTCACCCACTAGCAATGCGATCTTCTTGGCCATTTATTCCTCCATTTGATATTAGCTGTTAGCCTCCTGCTGGCAAAAGCCGCTAAAGAGTGATAACCTTGTCAACGTCATGCATCATGTTGGCATTGTCGAACTGACTGCCGCATACGATCGCCTCGGGCATCCCGTCCTTATCAAGCCCCTCCATCTTTGCGCTGTGGTCGCAATAGCTCATGCTAACGCCTTGCACTGAGCAAAGGCCCTTGTAGGCGTCATGCGCAAAGAGGTTAATGCCCTTTTCCATTGTGAACAGGCTCACCTCATGGCCCTTTGATGCTGCTGAGTTAACAATGCCAACGACATCGTCCAGATGTTTGTCCGAATTAACCAAGATACCTAGCTTCATGCTTCCCTCCTTAACCATTTTCTATTTAAATGCCTTTGTGCCTATTTTTCGTAATCAGCAGAACCGTATCCGCCTGAATCGCCAACGCCATAACCACCAGAACCGTAACCGCCTGAACCATGGCCGTAGCCACCAGAGCCGTAACCACCTGAACCATGGCCATAACCACCAGAGCCGTAGCCGCCTGCGCCACCATAGCCGCCTGAGCCGTAGCCGCCTGAATCGCCAGAGCCGTAACCACCTGCGCCGTAGCCGCCTGAATCTGCGGCAACCACCATTTCTGATCCACCAGGCATCAAAACAAATAACGCGACCATCACAATAATTGTGATAACAATCGTATTACGCATCATAATATGCAGCCTCCTGTTATAACAATCTTTATCTACAGTTATCTACAGTTATCCGGCCATTTCATTGATTGAGACACTCCCCATCCAGTCAAACCCAGACAAAAACATTGTCACAGGCTACAGTAGGAATATATAACCAATCCAGAGTAAACCTCAAATTATTATTTCTTATCAGATCATAATATAATATCTATAATGCATTAGATATGGGAAATACCCCCATGTGCAAGCAAAATAAACCTCCCTCCCGGCACGCCTCGTCGCGACCGCATGAGCATCTCCTAAAGAAAATACATTAAATACAGGAAAAACTTCTGCGCTGCTTATCCTGAAAACGCCCGAGGTCGGTACGAGTCGCTCACGACCTGACGGCCACCAGTTAAAAGGGGCCTATGGCCCCCTCCTAAAGGTGCCAGCGGGCACTCCGCCTAAAATAAATACTTTCAGTTTTTGCGTTGCTTATCCTTAAAACGCCCGAGGCTGACGGCCACCAGTTAAAAGGGGCCCGTGGCCCCCTTATGGCCCCCCTTCACGCACGTATATGCTTACATAGGGCTTGAACCTGAAGATGCCCTCGCTCTGGTCAAAACGTTTTCTGAACATGTACCCTTCAGTAAGCCTGCGCTTGTTGTACTCACTGCTCCAGAATGAGATTACCGCTGCGGTCCGGAGCCCGGAGCTGGCCTCTGGTTCATGGTCAGGTTCATAATATGAGGGATTCCTGTACGTCCATGTGAACCTGAAAGGGGATCGGTCTAAAACCTCCTGCTTGAGCAATGGCCTGAGAGCGTATTTGTATTGTATTTGAGCCCTTGTGTACAGGTCCAGCAGAGGCACTGCAACCGCTGGATTTATCTCGCTTTTTTGAGGAAACGCATATACTTCCACCTCCTCATGTCCTTCTTTGTCCAGGTACTGGCCAGCTCTCATGAGGTTCACCAGGTTGTTGGTCTTTAGGTACGGCATGAAGGCGCTTGAGGCAAGGGCAAAGGAGCTGAGCGCGGCAACCGCGACAACAAGCACTCTGATGCGCTGTGCTCCCTTGCCCTGGCATATGGCGTTCACTCCATAGGCTGCACAGATGGCGAGCATCGGAAACAGGGGCACCATGTACCTGCTCCGCTCGATACGCAATGCCAGGACCAATATCACAAGCCAGGCCACCACCAGCCATCGCCAGTCCCTGCGCCTGAACGCCACAACAGCAGAGGCCAATGCGCCCAGGCTTACAAAGGGGTGGGTCTGAAAGAAGAAAGTGGATACAAAACTCTCGCCCCAGCGCCTGAGCCCCGGCTTTTGATAACTTACCAGCAGGTCCATCTGGGCGCGCACCACATCAAGGTATGAGAACAGGAAAGCCCCGAACAAAAGGCCTGCCAGAACTGCCACAGCCATGCCCCTGTTGAAAACCTTTTGCCTGGCTGAACTGTCTGACCTGGCTGACCTGGCTGGACTTTCTGAAAGACTATCCGCCTCCTTCAGCTTTAGCAGAAAAAGCATTATATAAACGCTTGCGAGCATCCACTGGGAATACTTTGATATCAGCATTAAGAATATGGAGGCCGAGGCAAAGGCGATATACCCCCAGCCCCCACGCACAAGCGCACGCTGAAGGGAGAAAAATCCAAGCACAAGGAAGAACATGCTTGCCACATCCACAAGCATGAGAGGGACCTGGGTGTAAAGGTAGGGGATGGCAAGCAAGAACCCTCCGGCAAGCACACCCGTATCCTCCTGGCCCTTGCCCCTGAACAGCTCGCTGGCAGAGAGTGCCGTAAGCCAGACAGTGCCGGCAAAGGCGGAAGTGGTTATCATCTGCACAACAAGGCGCGACTCGCCAAACAGCTTAAAACCTAATCCAAAAACAAATGGCACAAGGGGCATATCTGTCCAGGGCTCGATGGCCCCACCCCACTCAGAGAGAAAGAACATCACCCCGTACTGGCTCAGGTGCTTTGCCTGTGTAAAATATCTGGAGGAATCCAGGATCACCTCAGGCTGGCTCCAGAAGAATGCTCCAAGGGCAAATGCGATCAGGGCCAGTGTGCGGGGTTTCGGGGCTCTAAGGGCTGATACCAGCACTGCAAGAGATGCGCACGCCAGGACGATAAGGGCCACAGGGAGTACTTCCACATATCCAAAGACCCAGTGCCAGCTGGTCAGGCGGTTGTCGTCAAACTGCCTCAGCCCATAGAGGCCTGCATACAGCAGCACTGATGCAAGAGGGACTGCGGCTATGGCGATATTTCTGTTACGGGCATCAGGGGCCATGGTGGTTTTTAGTATACCCTGTGGGATATGACTGTGCTACGGGATTAATTATATCGACAGCATATGCACTACGTATGCACTACGCATCCACTACGTATGCACTACGTATGCACTACGTATGCACTACATGGAGGTGGACCCTCCGGGCCTCATCCCCAAGGATCAGGAATGCGTTGATCTCAGGCAGGTCTTCGGAAAGCCCCACTATGACGTACACGGCAGACGGGTAGTTAGGCTCCCTGGTGCCGGGGAAAAACGCCCTGCGGATGTCCGTAAGAGATGGTATTGGCGGGGAGTCCGGGTGGGAGTGGTAGATGCCAAGAAGCTCAAAACCCTCTGATTCCATCTCCCTCATCACCCTTAACTGCTCGCTGGGGTCAAAACTGTATGACACGGGAGAAGGCTCTGTGTTGAGTATGGGCCTGACATGTTCCACTCGGCTGTCCCTGCCAAAGAGCAGGCCGCAGGCCTCATCAGGCAGGTCAGAGCGGCAGTGGGCAATGACCGCGTCGAGGTGCTCTCTGCTTATGAGAAGCTCTTCCATATAGCCAACTGTATCAGATGCTGCAGTAGTCGCCCTCGTAGTCCAGGAGCTCGGTTATCGTTGGGTTGTCCCCACAGACCGGGCAGTCTGGATTCTTAGGCACTCTCACGCGCCTGAACTTCATTGGGAGGGCCTCGTATATAAGAAGCTCACCCTTTAACACGTCTCCTATGCCAAGCAGGAGCTTCAGGACCTCTGTGGCCTGTATGCCGCCTATGACCGCTGTCATCACGCCAAGCACCCCTGCCTCCTGGCACGAGGGCACAAGGCCCGCAGGGGGCATCTCCTCGAACAGGCAGCGGTAGCAGTGGCCCTCGCCCGGCACTATCGTAGTAGCCTGGCCCTCGAACCTGAGTATCGCGCCGCTGACAAGGGGTTTGTTAAGCAGAACACAGGCGTCGTTTACCATATAGCGTGTTGGGAAGTTGTCACTTCCGTCCACGATAACGTCATAGTCCTTGAAAATATCAAGAATGTTGTCCGTGGTGAGCCTCATATTCATGGGGACCACATTGCAGTCAGGGTTCAGGGCCTCAAACGTGCCCTTGGCGCTCTCCACCTTGGGCTTGCCAAGGGTCTTCACGCTGTGGGCTATCTGTCGCTGCAGGTTGCTGAGTTCCACGATATCGTCATCAACCATTGCTATGGTGCCCACGCCCGCTGCGGCAAGATAGTACCCTATAGGGCACCCAAGCCCGCCAGCGCCCACGATGAGGACCTTTGAGCCCAGCAGCTTCTCCTGGCCCTTGCCCCCCACTTCCTTCAGAAGTATGTGCCTTGAGTAGCGGTCTATCTGTTCATCAGTAAAATTCATCACGCCCCAACCTTGCGGATGAGGAGCACCCAGTCCGTATCATTTACTTTCTCCACCTTCATGACCTCGTGGTCATGGGCTTCCATTGATTTTGGTATGCTCCTGGAGGCCTCTTCATAGTCGAGCACTATCTCCAATATCTCGCCTGGAGCCATGTCCTCGATAGCGAGTTTTGCCTTAACAAAGGTCATCGGGCATACAAGCCCGCGAATGTCTATGTTCCTGTCGTACTTTTCATTATCCATTTAAATTACCTCCCCAGGCTAATAGAGCTATTAATATTTACTATAGCCCTTAACCATCATCTTCTTCAACCCGAATGTAGAAGGGTTTTTCAGACACAACGTCCAGACTGGATATCTCGCTCACCGCACGGTGTATATTGCTCTCCTTTGCAAGGTGCGTAAGCATTACCAGGGGGACCGCCTCATCGGCTCTCCTGCCCTTTTGAATTACAGATGAGATGCTTATGTTGTTAGCCCCGAAAATGCCGGATATCTTTGAAAGCACACCAGGGCGGTCCAGGGCTGAGAAGCGGAAGTAGTACCGGCTATGGATATCGCCAATGTCCATGACGCGCATGGGGTTATCCGCCACCTTGAACGTCGGGCTTGTTGAGCCAAGGTTTATGGATGTTGCTATCTCGGCAATGTCAGCCACAACAGCGCTTGCTGTTGGCATATCGCCCGCACCGCGACCGTAGTAGAGCGTGTCGCCCACTGCATCACCCTTTACGTGCACAGCGTTGAACACTCCCTCTACCTTTGCGATAAGCAGGTCCTCGGGGACCATGGTGGGATGTACGCGGAGTTCCACCTCTTGCCCTGTCTGCTTTGCGATGGCAAGAAGCTTGATCTTGTACCCGAGTTCACCGGCAAGCTCTATGTCCAGGGAGGTGATACGGGTTATACCCTCTGTGTAGACCTTGTCATAGGATATTGGGATGCCATAGGCAAGAGAGGCCAGGAGCGTCAGCTTGTGCGCGGCGTCAACGCCTTCGATATCGAAGATGGGGTCGCTCTCTGCATAGCCAAGCTGCTGGGCCTCGGCCAGGGCCTCTGAGAACTCACAGCCCTCCTGGGTCATTTTTGTCAGGATATAATTTGCCGTGCCGTTGATTATCCCGTAGACAGAGGAGAAATTATTCGCGATAAGGGCCTCGCGCAGCACCTTTATAATGGGTATGCCACCAGCCACAGAGGCCTCAAACCCAACCTGCCTGCCCTGCTTGAGGGCCGTGCCAAATATCTCCGCCCCGTGCTCGGCAAGGAGAGCCTTGTTAGCTGTCACAACATGCTTGCCCTGCTTGAGGGCTTCGAGTATAAAGTCCTTGGCAATGGTGGTGCCGCCCACGAGCTCTACCACGATATCGATATCAGGGTCGTCCAGCACCTTTCGGGCATCGTTGACAAGGACCCCATCAGGGAGCTTTATGCCCCTGTCAGTCTCTGTGTCCTTGTCTGCCACAACTTTAAGCTCAAGCCCGAACCCAAGCCGCCTCCTCAGCGTTTCCGCATTATTAAGCAGCACTTTGACTGTGCCGGAGCCTACCGTACCAAAGCCAATGATCCCCACACGGATATCCCTGTTGCCCAACGCCATATGCCTCCTTTGAGCATCCCGCAAGAGCAGGATATGGTTTGTCAATACTTCAGGGAACCTCTGAATAATTCATGTCCTGTGCAAGCTACAGTATTCAAGTAATGCCATGAGGCTCCCATATGCTTAACGAGTCCTTAATAATACTTATTTTATACCCGTCAATGTCAATTAGGCTGGCCCTTACCTCTGCCTTGCCTGATTATCCCGTCCTTATTTGACAACACTTAACATATTATGTTTTAGTATTAATTCGGAAAGTTACAGGAGGAATTGAGAGTAATGTACGCATACATCGAAAGCGGCGGAAAGCAGTACAAGGTGGAGGCCGGCCAGAGCATTCTCGTAGAGATGCTGGAAGGCGAGCCCGGAAGCGAAGTGAGCTTTGACAAGGTGGTGGCTGTGATCGGGGAGAAAGACCCGGTTTTTGGCACTCCATATGTTGAAAAAGCTACTGTTACCGGCGAGATAGTCAAGACAGAGAAGCAGAAGAAGGTAATGGTCTTCAAGCAGCTGGCCAGGAAGAATTCCCGCAAGCTCAGGGGACATCGCCAGATCATGACAACTGTCAAGATCAAAGACATCCAGGGGGTATAGGGATGGCTCATAAAAAAGGTGTAGGAAGCTCAAGGAACGGGCGCGACAGCGAGTCACAGCGCCTTGGAGTGAAAAAGTTCGGCGGCGAGCCTGTGAGGGCCGGCAACATCCTCATTCGCCAGCGCGGCACTAAATGGCACCCCGGCAACAACGTGGGCCGTGGCAGGGACGATACCATCTTCGCCCTCATCGACGGCGTTGTGAAGTTCGAGCGTAAAGGCAGGACCAAGGTAAAGATCAGCGTCTACCCAGCGGTTGCTATAGCCTAGAGGCGGACGCCTTCACAGTACGTACCCAAAGGCGGCCTTGGCCGCCTTTTTCTTTTGTTTGAGGACATAGGCCAAGTGAAAGTAGACAATAGCCATGCAGTTCATTGATTACGTCACAATCAACATCACCAGCGGAAACGGGGGCAAGGGCTGCACCAGCTTCCGCAGGGAGAAGTTCGTGCCCAGAGGCGGTCCCGACGGCGGTGACGGCGGGCATGGGGGACATGTGATATTCCGGGCAAACACACGCATGGGCACCCTCCTGGACCTCCGTTTTCAGCGCACTTACAAGGCAGAGAACGGGCGGGGTGGACAGGGCCAGAAGAAGTACGGGCGTGATGGCAAGGACTGCGTGATAGAGGTCCCCGTGGGTACCATGATTAAGGACGCTGAGAGCGAGGAGTTGCTTGCCGACCTGGACTCCCCTGATGCCGAGTTCATTGTGGCGCATGGGGGCAAGGGAGGGCGTGGCAACTCCCATTTTGCAACAAGTGTAAACCAGGCGCCGAGGTACTCACAGCCAGGGCTGCCGGGCCAGGAGATGCACCTGCTGATGGAACTGAAGCTCCTTGCTGATGTGGGGCTGCTGGGGCTGCCAAACGCGGGAAAGAGCACGCTCATCTCAGTGATCTCAAACGCGAGGCCAAAGATCGCGGACTATCCCTTTACCACTTTAGTGCCGAATCTGGGAGTAGTGAAGTTCGAGGAACATCGAAGCTTTGTGGTGGCCGACATTCCAGGGCTGATAAAGGGCGCGCACAACGGGGCCGGGCTAGGGCACAGGTTCCTGCGGCATGTGGAGCGCACCAGGATACTTCTGCATATGGTGGACGTATCGGTTGGCGCAGAGGGCGACCCCGTGGACAACATGCTCATACTGAACCGCGAGCTTGAGCTCTACAACGAAAAACTCGCACTAAAGCCCAAGGCCGTGGCAGCAACTAAAACCGACTCAGTAGACGACGACGCACTTGACAAGCTCTCGTCTTACTGCAAAACTAATGGTATTGATTTCTTTGCCCTGTCCTCCATAACGAACACGGGCATCAAGGAACTGCTGGCCTACCTGTCCGTCTCTGTTGAGAAGGCACTGGAGGAGAAGTAACTGTGAGAATAGTCGTAAAGATAGGAAGCAACATACTCTCTGAAGGCGCGCGCGGGCTAAACCGCAGGCGCATAGGCTCCATTGCGCGCGCTGTGGTGGAACTCAAGGACATGGGCCACGAGGTAGTGCTTGTCTCCTCCGGCGCCATTGCGGCCGGCATGAAGAAGCTCGGGCTCAAGGCAAAACCCTCAGAGGTGAAGCTCAAGCAGGCAGTGGCTGCCGTGGGCCAGTCCTCGCTTATGGAGACGTATGAGAGCAGCTTCTCAAGCCTCGGCCAGCATACTGCTCAGATACTGCTTACCCGGGACGGACTGGCTGACAGGCAGATGTACATAAACGCCAAGAACACGGTGCTCACCCTGCTCTCCTACGGTGTCGTGCCCATCGTTAACGAGAACGATACCGTGGCCACTGAGGAGATAAAATTCGGGGACAACGACCAGCTCGCGGCCCTGGTGGCCTCGCTTGTCGAGGCTGACAGGATGGTAATACTCTCAGACGTTGACGGTCTCTTTGACGCAGACCCCTCAAAGAAAAAATCCGCACGGTTGATCTCCCTGGTGGAGGACATCACAGAGGACGTTGTATTGCTTGCCGGAGGCTGCGGTAGCATCGTGAGCACCGGGGGCATGCACTCGAAGATACTGGCGGCCAAAAAAGCTGTGCGCCTGGGCATCACCGTTAACATAATAAACGGCAAGAGACCGAGCCTCCTTGTCTCGCTCATAAAGGGCCGATCAATAGGAACGGAGTTCACCCCTAACAAGGTCAGGCTCACCGCCAGAAAGGGCTGGATAGCCTACGGCATCAAGGCCAAGGGCTCCATCGTGCTGGACAAGGGCGCGGTAAAAGCCCTCGTTGATCGCAGAAAGAGCCTCCTGCCCTCGGGCATTGCAAGAGTTGAGGGCACGTTCAATGTGGGAGACGCGGTGGCGTGTCTCGACACCACGGGAGCGCGCGTCGCAAAGGGGCTTACGAACTATTCCTCCGAAGATATTGAGAAGATCATGGGCCTTAAGGCCTCGCAGATAGAGAAGGCCCTCGGATACAGATACTCCGACGAGGTCATACACGCAGACAACATCGTCATAGGGTCGAAGTAGACAAGTAGGCCATGTCCGCCTGGTTTGCTATTGTACTTTGGCCCCGGAAAGCTCCCTGCCCAACTCGTACAGACGCTCCGGCGCGATATCCGCACCATTGGGCCAGCAGAGGGTATTGAGGTCTATGTAGAATCTCTTGAAATACTCCATGTCCGAAAGCGCGGCAAAGACCCCTCCTCTTTTGGCGTAAGGCTGCAGGTCAACGGTCTTGACCAAGCCATCGTCGAATTCGACCTTTACCACATACCCATCCAGATGTTCAGCCCTGACAACGTGGGGCACAGTATTGCTCATGCGGCACCTCCTAGCTTAAAGGCTCTATCCAGCTCAAAGGCCTGGCATCCATAGCCCTCTGCCAGTTTTCTCTCAGTTCCGCGCCATGAAGGCCACACCATTCCCTGACAAGCGACCGAGTCCTTGCGGACAAGTGGCCCTTGAGCAGGTCCCCCTCAAGATCAAAGACCGCCTCCAGCCCCTCATAGGCGGCGTGGAAATGTGGCGGGTTATGGTCGTCATAATACATATAGACTGTTATCCCGAAAAAAACAGATATCCATCGGCATATTTAATTGTATCACATCGCCGGGAAAAGGTCGGCATGTTCTTTAATAAAAAGCCTCAGCCCGAAAAAAAATTACAAATTACCAGATCACCAACCCACTGTCCTCAGCGCACACAACGGACGCAGGGTTCGCTGCTAGTCTTATTGGAGTAGCTGACGTGGGCATTGAAGAAGTTCATTTTTCAGCAAGGATTAAATGAATTCGCAGAAGGTGTTTCACAGTATTGCTCGCACCATCAGAAACATGGGATCAGATAGCTGTGATAATTATTTTTCTTCTTTAGAAGAAGGTTTTTCTTTAGAAGAAGGTTTTTCTTTAGAAGAAGGTTTTTCTTTAGAAGAAGGTTGTTCCTGAGAGGGAGGTTTTTCTTCTTCGGCCATCAGCTCATCAATGTACTGGCGCGCATCAGGCGAGGTGAAGTCCTTTGGTCCGATAAAGTGCTTTCTGACTATACCGTTCTTGTCTATCACATATGTCTCCGGCACCCCGGCAAGTCCGTAACGATCAGCCACCTTGCCACGGGGGTCAATAAGCACAGGCATCTCATACCCGTTCTCATCGAAGAACTCCCTGGCATTGTCAGGCGCGTCCTGATAGAGGATGGTCAGCATCTGAAAATCGTCGCTGTCCCTGTTGCGCAGGAACAGGTCGCTCAGGGACGGCATCTCTTTACGGCAGGGGCCGCACCACGTGGCCCAGAAATTCATCAAGACCACCGAACCCCTCAAGGATTCAAGTCTCCAGAGTTTGCCGTCAAGGTCCTCAAGCTCAAAGTCAGGCGCAGCAGTACCCGTTTGAGGCGGGCCTAATAAAGCGTTCTTGCCCGGAGGGGCCATGACAACAAAGACCATGAAGCCGATCCCGAGTATGGCCATCAAGATGAGAGTGGGATTAAACCGTTTTTTCTCTTCCTTTATCTCTGGTGCCTCTGGATTCTCTGGGGTCTCTGTCATTTCAGATAAATGTCTCCATGTAAGGAATTCTCAGAGATATCCATGGCCGCATAAGCACTCAGGATATCAGCGCCTCTGGCTGGCGGGGCAACGCCCCTGAAAAAGCCGCATGCGTGGCTGACTAGTTCACTCCTGAGCCGGTAAGTACGGGTGTGGCAATCTCCACAAAGGAGGGGGCACCTTCCTTCATCACCACCTGGAGCTTACAGCCCTCGCGGAAGCGGCCATCAAGGATAAGCTCCGAGAGCCTGTCCTCGATCTCCTTCTGAACAGCCCTGCGCATTGGCCTTGCGCCATATGAGGGCTGGAAGTACTTGTCAATGAGCCAATTCTTGACCTCCTGCGTAAGCTCAACAACAAGCCCCTTCTCAACAAGCTGCTTGTTGGTCTCCGTCACCAGAAGGTCTACTATGTCTCCAAGGTGGTCCTTCTCTAGAGGGTGGAAGACCACTGTTTCGTCAACCCTGTTCAGGAACTCCGGGTTGAAGGTCTTTTTGAGTTCCCCCAGCACGTTCTCCTTGATCTTGGCGTGGGCCGCCTCGGTGGAGGCCTTCTGGAACCCCAGAGGAGTGGCCTTGTCCATGATCCTTGCGCCAAGGTTGCTGGTCATGATGATGACCGTGTTCTTGAAGTCCACCTTCCGGCCATATGTGTCAGTGAGGACGCCCTCGTCTAGCACCTGCAGAAGGACGTTAAAAACATCCGGATGGGCTTTTTCTATCTCGTCAAACAGGACGATGGAGTACGGGCGCTTGCGGATCTTCTCGGTAAGCTGGCCGCCCTCTTCGTATCCTACGTAGCCAGGGGGCGCTCCGGTCATCTTTGAGACATTAAAGCGCTCCATGTACTCAGACATGTCTATCTTCACCAGCGCGTTGTCATCATTGAACAGGAACTGCGCCAGCGCCTTTGCAAGCTCGGTCTTGCCCACGCCTGTGGGTCCGAGGAAGAAGAAGGAGCCTATGGGGCGGTTGCTGCCCTTTATCCCTGCGCGCGAGCGCCGGATGGCCTTGGACACTGCCACCACCGCCTCGTGCTGGGCCACGATACGTTTATGGAGGTAGTCCTCCATGTGTACCAGTTTCTCGGTCTCTTTCTCCTCTATCTTGAAAAGCGGTATGCCGGTCATCCGGGCCACGGTGTAGGCCACGTCGTCCTCGGTTATGACAGGCACTTCCTTTGTCATGTTCTTGCGCCACTGCCCTATGAGCTGTTCGTAACGCTCGCGCACCTTGTCTTCTTCCTTGCGCACGTCCTCAGCCTTCTCAGCGTCATGGAGTTTTATGTAGACTTCCTTCTCATTGACAATGCGCTTGAGGTCACGCTCCAACTCCTTTATGTCCTCAGGCACCATATGCTTTTTGAGGCGTATGCGGGAACCTGTCTCGTCAATGACGTCCACCGCCTTGTCAGGCAGGAACCGGTCCATTATGTAGCGGTCCGAGAGCTTCACGGCCTGCTCGATGCTCTTGGTGTCGTACTTGACCTTGTGGTGGCTCTCGTACCTGCTCTTTAGACCCTTAAGTATGGATATGGCCTCGTCCGACTTGGGAGGCTGCACTTGAATGGACTGGAACCTGCGCTCAAGTGCGCCGTCCTTCTCTATGTGCTTGCGGTACTCGTTGGGCGTGGAAGTCCCGATGCACTGTATCTCACCGCGTGAAAGCGCGGGCTTCAACATAGAAGAAGCGTCAACCGAACCCTCGGCCGCTCCAGCGCCCACGATGGTGTGGAACTCGTCTATGAACAGTATGACGTTCTCGGTCTGCATGACCTCTTTCATCAGGATCTTCAGGCGCTCCTCAAACTGGCCGCGGTACTTGGTGCCGGCTATGAGAGAGCCAAGGTCAAGGGAAACGATCCGCTTGCCAAGCAGGTTCTCGGGCACGTCGCCGTCCACTATCTTCTGGGCAAGCCCCTCGACTATGGCAGTCTTGCCAACTCCAGGCTCGCCGATAAGGGCCGGGTTGTTCTTTATCCTGCGCCCCAGTATCTGCATTATGCGCTCTATCTCGGTCTCGCGGCCCACCACCGGGTCCAGCGCCTTTTCAGCCGCAAGGCTGGTGAGGTCGCGCCCGTATTCATCAAGCGTCGGGGTCTGGCTCTTCTTCTCTTTTGTGTGCGGCGAGCTCTTCAGGGAAAGATTAATGGCGAGCTGCCTTGCGCCCAGGAGGTTTGCGCCCAGGGTGCGGAGGATCTTTCCAGCTATGCCCTCGTCCTCGCGGATAAGGCCAAGAAGAATATGTTCGCTACCGATATATGTATGCCCGAGCAGACGCGCTTCTTCAACCGCAAGCTCAAGGACCTTCTTGGCCCTGGGGGTGAAAGGCACGTCTCCAAATGTAAGGATGGTGCTGCCTATAGGCAGGTTCCGCTCGATCTCCATGCGCAACTCGTCGAGGGAAATGCCCATCTTCTTAAGTATCACCACAGGCAGTGCATCTTCATCACGCAAAAGAGCAAGCAACAGGTGTTCGGTCCCAAGGTAGTCGTTCTGCCTGCGCTCGGCCTCTTCCTTGGCGTAGATCACTACCTTCCTACCGCGCTCTGTGAACTTCTCAAACATTTATCACCTCGTTGACGGCACGTTATTCAGACCGCTCAAACTATCTAATTAAATTTTACTTCCTGTTAAAAACAAAAGTCAACGCAAGCAGAACGCCTTTGTATCAATATCGCGTTGCCAGAGGCCTGAAATATGCGCTCTAACGCGCCATACAGCGCGATGGCACGCTTCGTGCCTGAGTTGTCAATTGATGGAAATTCAATTGTTAAAGAGCGTTTTCCGCCCCATCCGGCAAGCTCTGGCACAGGACACCGTCACAGGGAAATAAATCCAGGGCAATGGCGTTTGACACATGGCTGTCAGACGTGTTTTAATTTCTGTTTGGCGGGCCGCTAGCTCAGTTGGTAGAGCAACGCCCTTTTAAGGCGTGGGTCGTTGGTTCGAATCCAACGCGGCTCACCACATAGAGTCCCCATCGTCTAGTCTGGCCTAGGACACCGGCCTTTCACGCCGGTAACAGGGGTTCAAATCCCCTTGGGGACGCCATTGAATACAAAGGGGCCTTTTTTGAAGGGGCCCCTTATTAACGTGGGGAGGCATTTTTATGTTCAGACACGGCTCTTTCGTCAGATCCATATTCATATCCCTTGCCCTTCTAAGCGTCCTTATCGTCTCAGGATGCACTGGCAAGGAAAACTCCGGCAATAAAGTGCTTACAAAACAAGTGGCTTCTGAAGGCATCAAGCGAGTGAACCCTGAGATCAAGGTCATATCCGTAAATCCAGGCCCTGTGGAAGGGCTATGGGAAATAATTGTAAAGCGGGGTACTAGCCTCAGTATCGCATACATGGACGCAACGGGAAAGCTCTTATTCCTTGGCAACGTGGTGAACACATTTGACAAGACAAGCCTGACAGAGCTGAGGCTCAACGAGGTGCTGACCATTGACCCGGCGGAACTGCCTGTAAAAGGCACCATACTCATGGGCAAGAAAGACGCCCCTATCAAGGTCCATGTATTCTCCGACCCCGAATGCGAGTACTGCGCACTGTTCCACGGGCAGATGCTGGAAGTTATAGCCAAGCGCGAAGACATAGCCTTCCGGATCGTGCTGGTGCCGCTCATAAAGATACACCCAGACGCATACGCCAAGAGCAAGACCATCATGTGCGCTGAGTCTGACAAAGAAGCGCTGAAACTCCTTGAAAGCGCATTCACAGGAGAGGACCTTCCTCCTGTGCCATGTGAGAACACGATCGTGGAAGACAACCTGAACTTCCTCGACAAGTTTAATATCCCCGGCACGCCAACTGTCATATTCCCTGACGGCACGAGGGTCCAGGGAGCTGTGCAGTCCGATGCGCTTATAGCCCTGGCCCTAAAGGCCGCTGGCGTAACTGCGCAGAAGGCTGACCAGAGAACTAAAAAGTAAAACTGATTATCATTAGCGTGAGGGCCTGTCATTCATAAGGCATAAGGCATAAGGCATAGTGCACATGGCCCTCACGCGAGTTTTACCTTTGCCTCATACTCTTTTCCCGATCAACCGGCTTCTGTTGAGTACCCTTGATTCCGAGCTTTTACCTGGAGAACCCTGCAAGAACCACTGTAGGGCATAATATTCCTTATAATACTGATAGTTAGGGCATTCTGGCAACGCTGTTTCACTTCTGTCCGGAAACTCTGGGGCCAGATATCTCCAGAGGCTGTTTTGCACCATAACTTTAGAGAAATTTCACAGAAAACAGCGTTCCATCCTGATTGACCGCTATTTATGGGCTATGTTATATTGTTAGGTCTGTATTATTTATGTAATTAATAAGAATGGGGCGTAGACAAATGGCTAAGTCACGGGGTTTTGGTCCCCGCATTTGGGGGTTCGAGTCCTCCCGCCCCAGCCATAATGGAGGGATAGATGCCTGACTGCATAATGCTTATTTCCGGAAAAGCCCACAAGTCTCTTTCGGAAAGTGTTGCCAAAGAACTGAACATATCACTGTGCGACACCACAAGCACGACCTTCAGCGACGGGGAGCTGTCCGTCCGGATAGAGCAGAACATAAGGGGCACGGATGTCTTTGTCATCCAGCCAACATGCACACCGGTCAACGACAACATCATGGAGCTCCTGCTCATCATAGACGCCCTGAAGCGCGCATCCGCCGGGCGTATCACCGCTGTCATCCCTTACTACGGCTATGCACGCCAGGACAGGAAGGTCCAGTCCAGGGTGCCCATATCGTCCAAGCTCGTGGCTGACCTCCTTACCGTGGCCGGCACCAACAGGATACTCACCGTTGACCTGCACGCCGGACAGATACAGGGATTTTTCAATATCCCGGTGGACCACCTCTACGCCTCGCCAATACTGGCCGATTACTTCAGGGGCAAGAAGTTCGATGACCTCGTGGTGGTCTCCCCTGACGCCGGAGGAGTGGAACGTGCAAGGAGTTTTGCCAAACGCCTTGACGCCTCACTTGCCATCATAGACAAACGCCGCGAGAAGGCCAACGTCTCGGAGGTCATGAACGTCATCGGAGACGTGGACGGGCGCTCTGCACTCCTTTTTGACGACATGATAGACACCGCAGGGACAATAGTCCAGGCTGCAAAAGCCTTGAAGGAGAACGGGGCAAAGCAGGTATTTGCAACGTGCGCCCACGCGGTGCTCTCAGGGCCGGCCATCGAGCGCCTGAACGGCTCGGTGCTTGAGGAAATAATCGTAAGCAATACTATCCCGCTTGAGGACAAAGAGAAGGTATGCCCCAAGCTCAAGGTGCTGAACATCGCGCCCATGCTGGCTGAGGCGGTAAAGCGTATTCACGAAGAATCATCTATAAACTCGCTGTTTATATAACAGACAAGACCTTAAGAAGGCAGGAGGCATAAAATGGAAATGGTAACACTTAACGCGGCTACCAGAGAACAGACCGGCAAAGGTGCGGCCCGTTCTCTTCGCCGGGAAGGGACGCTTCCGGCGGTCATATACCGTGCGGGCGAGTCTACTCCCCTTACGATTAACGAGAAGGAACTCATGGGCCTGTACAGAAACATTGGCCGTCTGTCCCTGATCAACCTCCAGTTCAAGGACAAGAGCACAAAGCTTGCCATCGTGAAGAAGTGCCAGGTCCATCCTGTCTACGGCAACATCCTGCATGTGGACTTCCAGGAAGTGGCCTCAGACGAAGAGATGACGCTCTTTGTGGGCGTAGAACTCGTGGGTGAGCCCGTGGGCGTCAGGATCGACAGCGGCATCCTTGAGCACCACCTGCGCCAGATCGAGATCAGGTGCCTGCCCGTTAACGTGCCAGCGCATATCGACCTGGACATCTCAGAGGTCGAGGCCGGGCACTCGCTCCACGTAAGCGACATAATTCCCCCTGAGGGAGTGAGCTTCATCACCGATCCCAAAGAGATCGTGGCCGTGGTATCCATCCCAGCATTGGTAGAAGAAGAAGTCGAGGAAGAGGCTGTGGAAGGCGAAGAAGGGGCAGAGACCGCAGAAGGCGAAGAAGGGGCAGAAGGCGAAGAAGGCAAGGAAGAGCCCGAAGTGGAGAAGAAGAAGAAAAAGAAGGAAGAAAAATAATTGTGGGCTGTGGTCGGTCTCGGCAACCCTGGGGGTTCATACCGCCAAACCAGGCATAACGCAGGGTTCATGGTGGTTGAGGCACTGGCCGCAAGACACGGTTTTGCGTTTAAGGAAAGAAAGAAGTATAACGCTTGCAAGGGCTCCATCAAGGGCGAGACAGTCGTCCTTATGGAGCCCTTGACGTTCATGAACTTAAGCGGAGACGCTGTGCGCGAGGGCATGCGCCGCTTCGGCTTTGAGCCCGAGGAGATTATCCTGGTGCATGACGATGTTGACATCTCCCCCGGCAGGATCAAGCTGAAGCTCGGCGGCGGCGCAGGAGGACACAAGGGCGTTCTCTCGGTGGTTGAGCGCACAGGGTTTAAGGATTTCCTCAGAATAAAGGTGGGCGTGGGGAAGTCCGCGATAATACCCACTGACCGCTTTGTGCTCTCAAGGTTCTCGCCGGATGAAAAACCACTGATGCAAGAAGCTGTCTCGCAGGCCGCGGACGCTGTGGAAGCGATACTGTCTGAAGGCCACAAGAAAGCCATGAACACCTTTAACCAGCGGGCCTGAACACAGCACTCTCCCTGGTTGCCCTGTCCTGGTTACTGCATTTGATTTTACCCCTTGCCCTGCGGTATCATCACGTATGAAAGCCAGTGATTACATAGAAGAATCCACCCGTTACCTCATGGGCACATACCGCCGCTATCCCATTGTAATGCGCAAGGGACGAGGCGTTAAGGTCTGGGATACCGACGACAACGAATACCTGGACTTCATCGGCGGCATTGCGGCCAACGTGCTGGGGCACTGCCATCCCAAGGTCGTCATGGCGCTTCAGAAACAGGCCCAGCGGCTCCTTCATGTCTCGAACTTTTTCCATATCGGCCCTCAGACCGAACTGGCACGCCTTCTTGTTGAGAACTCCTTTGCGGACAAGGTATTCTTCTGCAATACGGGGACCGAGGCCAACGAGGCTGCAATCAAGCTTGCGCGCAAGTGGTCCATTGAAAAGCACGGCCATTCTGGTCATTCTGACCATTCTGACCATTCTGACCATTCTGAACAGAGTCGCATTGAGATAATAACATCCTCACTGAGTTTTCACGGACGCACGCTGGGCTCTCTTGCCGCCACGGGCCAGGACGCCCTCAAAAAGGACTTCGGCCCAATGCCCGGGGGATTCATACACGTCCCCTTTGATGACATCGAAGCCCTGAGGGGGGCCATGGGCAAGAACACATGCGCGGTCCTGCTGGAACCCATACTCGGGGAATCAGGCGTCATAGTCCCCTCCCCCGGCTATCTCAGGGAGGTCCGCGCGCTCTGCGATGAGAAGGGCATTCTCATGATGCTCGATGAGGTGCAAACTGGCATCGGGCGCACAGGTAAGCTGTTCGCCTATGAGCATGAGGGGATCGAGCCTGACATCATGACACTTGCAAAAGGCCTTGGTGGAGGCATACCCATCGGCGCTCTCCTTGCCACCGATAACGCGGCCAAGGCCTTCAAGCCAGGCGACCACGGCTCTACCTTTGGCGGCAATCCGCTGGCTTGCTCCGCCTCCATAGCGACCCTCAAAGTAGTGATGGACAGCGGCATCCTCCTGGACCAGTGCAAACGCATGGGGGCTTACCTGCTTGATAAACTTAATGACCTGAAGTTAAAACATCCTGATAAGATAAAGGAAGTCCGGGGCAAGGGGCTGCTGGTGGGCATGGAGTTAGAGTTTGAATGCGCCGATGTGGTGAAGGCATGCATGGCGCGTGGTGTGCTCTTAAACTGCGCCGCGAAAAATGTGGTGCGCTTCATGCCGCCTCTGATAGTTGAAGAGAAGGACATAAACGAGGTAGTGGAAGCCCTTGACAACGTGCTGGACCAGGATTAAATCATGGTTAAATTAGAGACGGAGGCCCATTAGAAAAGATGAAACGGGACTTTCTTCGCATAGCAGACCTTGACGAGAAAGAGTTTCACTCGCTCGTGAAACGCGCCCTTGAGATGAAGAGCGGCGAGGCAGCCGGATCGTGCCCCATTATCGGCAAGAGCGTGGGCCTCCTCTTTGAGAAGAGTTCCACTCGCACGCGCGTTTCCTTTGAGGTGGGCATATACCAGCTTGGCGGCCAGCCGGTCACTATGAACATCCAGGACATACAGCTTGGGCGGGGCGAGACCGTGGCGGATACGGCAAAGACGCTCTCGCGTTTCTTAAGCGCAGTAGCCATTCGCACACACGAGCACTCTCGCATAGAGGAATTTGCGGGGCTTGCGTCCATCCCGGTCATCAACGCCCTCACAAACGACCACCACCCGTGCCAGGCACTTGCGGACCTGCTTACCATCAAAGAGATAAAAGGCGGCACCAAGGGCATCAAGACCGCCTATATAGGCGATGGCAACAATGTCGCGAATTCCCTTATCGAGGCTGCCGCACTGGCGGAGATGCATCTTACCCTTGCCTGCCCCGAGGGCTACGGGCCCAACCCGGACATACTTGAGGAATCACGCAAAAAAGCCAGTAGCGAGATACTGGTGACAAACGACCCTGAGGAGGCTGTGCAGGGAGCTGATGTCATATACACTGACGTATGGGTAAGCATGGGGCAGGAGGAAGAGGCCTCAGAGCGCCTTAAAGCTTTCAAAGGCTACGAGGTGAATGCCGGCCTCCTGTCAAAAGCCAAGGACGACGCGATAGTCATGCACTGCCTGCCCGCCTACCGCGGCAAGGAGATCTCGGCAGAGGTCATAGACGGCCCGCAGAGCGTTGTGTTCGACCAGGCCGAGAACCGGCTGCACGCGCAGAAGGCCCTTATAGAGTTCCTGCTGACCTAAAGCATGGACAGAAAAAAGCAGGCCAGAGACGTGATCCGCCGCCTTAAGAAATCCATCCCAGAGGCAAAGACAGCGCTTGAGTTCAGGAGCGTTTTCCAGATATTAGTTGCCGCCGTGCTTTCAGCCCAGAGCACCGACGTTCAGGTCAATAAGATAACCAAAACCCTCTTCAGAAAATATCGTTCCATTAAGTCTTATGCAGAAGTCCCTCTTGAGCAGTTGCAGGCCGACGTGTCTTCGGTGAACTTTTATAAAAATAAAGCAAAGAACATACAGAACTCGGCAAGGATGGTCATCAGCGAGTTTAGAGGAAGAGTCCCGCGCACAATGGAAGAGCTTGTGCGCTTGCCGGGAGTTGCGCGAAAGACCGCGAACATAATCCTCACCGACGGTCACGGCATCACTGTTGGGATAGCTGTGGACACGCATGTCATCAGGCTTACTAACCGCCTCGGGCTGACCACGCATAAAGACCCGGTGAAGATAGAGCAGGACCTGCTGGAGCTGACCCAAAAAAAAGACTGGCCCGTTGTGTCGCACCTGCTGATACTTCATGGCAGGACAGTGTGCAATGCACGAAAACCAAAGCATGCGGATTGCGTGCTTTCTAAGATATGTCCATCAAGGGACTTGTCATCGTAACGCATAATGCAATCTATTGATCAGGTATGTACGTCTGTTAGGATGTGTCGCCTGCCCCTATTTATTTTACAGTCGTTGATAAATAAGGAAAACAGGTGTGTGTCACCAATTATTTGCAAGTCACCAATTATTTGCAACAGCAAAGGATTATGATTCTTCCTCTTTAAGAATTGACTCGATCTTGTCTGCCAACTCAGGAACCCTATTCTTCATGGTATCCCAAAGCACTTTAGTATTTACCCCAAAATATTCATGTGCAAGCACATTCCTGAAATTTGTTACCTTCCTCCAGTCAATATCAGGATTCTTTGCTTTTATTTGCTCAGGAACATTCTTGGCGGCTATTCCTATTATCTCAAAATTCCTGGTAACAGCATCTATGGTCTTCTCATCTTCCTTAAATTGCTCAAAGGTATAGCCCTCAACATACTTAATAATCTTTTTAGATGAAAGGATAATATCTTCAAGATACTGGAGATAATCTCTAGGCATATATTGTTTCTTTCAGTATGCGTTCCTTGAGGCGCGGACGAAGAACATCTGGAGTAGCAAGATCAACATCACGCCCGGTGAGGTCTTCCAGGTAAAATTTTAAATCCATAAAATTATCAAAAGTAATATACTCTTCCTCGAACTCTACAAGCACATCGACATCGCTACTAGCATGCTCTTCCTGCCTTGCAGAAGAGCCAAACACACCCAGGCTCAACAGATGGAATCTGCCCTTGATCTCCGAAGAGTTCTTCTTTATCAATTCCAACGCACTCATAATATCACCATATTACCTGTTTTCAATTATAACACGCTATGACATATTGCAGTTTACTGAATAATACATATTAATATCTAAGATTATAAACAGGGAAGTGTCCCTAATTATTACCCGGCACGGAATAGCCAAGGCGAAGATGTTTTGAATAATTATGCCCAATGTGTTGACATATGAAGGGTGAAAATAGGGAAGTGCCCCTACTTATTCATTCTACTTATTCATTCCTCATTATAGTTGGAGACTGTCTTCGGGCCTGTGTGATATAATGTTTTTATGGACACTGTAAAGATAAAGGAAATACTTGATGCACTGCCAGAGAACAGACAGGAAGAAGTGCTTGACTTTGTGCGCTTTTTGAAATACCAGGACGCAAAGGACAGGATACTGTCCTCTGACAAGGAAGCACGCACCGAATTTGAGAACACTGACGAGCTAATGAGCGCCATAGATAATGCGGATTAGCGCTACACCCTCTTTCCTGAAACGCGCAAACAATATTATTATCAAATAAACCACCTCCAACCAGACATTTCAACCTGACAAAAAAACAACGACTCAGAGTCCGAAAGCCGTAAGTCGTTGTATTATCATGGCTGGCTTGCTGAGAAATACTCTTGATTCGAATCCTCTTTGCAGATATGGTAAATTAATCTTAAGAAGAAAAGGGAGGCTACCATGACGTACAAAGTCGTGATAATGTATGACTCTGAATATGACGGGTATGTTGTAGATGTCCCGCAACTTGTTGGCTGCATGAGCCAGGGCAAGACCATTGACGAGGCATTAGTCAATATAAAAGATGCTATACAGGGATGGCTCACCGTGGAACAAAAGCACGGAAGACTCGATACCATTGAAGCAGGAGAAATCTTTTTGGGCGAGGTTACTGTCTAATTGGGCATACTGTCCAACATCTCAGGCAAGGACGATTCTATTAAAATGCTTTCTACAAAATTGACTAGCCCAATCCTTCAAGAACCTTTTTCATCATGTTCTTTAATTCCGGGAGGTCTCTCTCCACAACCTGCCATGTCAGGTCAATGTCTATGCCGAAATACTCATGGATAAGTATGTCTCGCATGCCAGCCATTTTCCTCCACGGTACATCTGGATGCTTTCCGCGCAAATCCTCCGGTATGTGCTTTACAGCCTCCCCGATGATCTCGATGCGCCGAATCACCGAGTCCTGAAGCTGCACTGATGCACTAAAACCGTCTGCGGACATGTCAGCCGTGTATTCCTCGATAAGGCGGATGCATTCCAGAATGTGCTCTATGAAGACAGCGGGGTCTTTCTTCACAGTATGACAACCTGCTCTTTAAGTATGCGGTCTCTTAAAAGAGGATTGAGCGAGGCG
>SDBV01003150.1_pt1 | contig 24562 bp, 20 predicted proteins | sample 2277081 | NCBI WGS metagenome assembly SDBV01 (sample SAMN10402039, study PRJNA504765) | marine sediment metagenome | isolation source: marine sediment core GS10_PC15, 223 cmbsf | place: Arctic Ocean: Southern Knipovich Ridge | collected 2010 | reverse complement strand
AAAAAGTAAAAAAAGGAACACCGGTTTCCTATGGTATGACCTATAAAACCGGAGAAGAAACAAAGATTGCAACTCTTCCACTTGGATATGCCGATGGTTATAACCGGCTGCTTTCAAATAAAGCAGCCGTATTGGTGAATAATAAATGCTATAAAATAAGCGGCAGAATATGCATGGATCAATGTATGATTAATATTGGTCTTAAAAGTGATATAAAACTTTATGAAGATGTCACGCTCTTTGGACCAAACTCCCGGGGTCCGGATGGTGAGGAAATTGCCCTTTTACTGAATACAATACCGTATGAGGTTACCTGTAATATTAGCAAACGGGTTCCGCGTATTTATTTATCAAGTTAAAATTCCTGCAGTACTTTATCCAATGGAAAGTGCTTCATCTCAAAGGCTTTTGCTACACCTTCGTATACAACTTTTCCTTCATATACATTTAAACCTAGAGCTAGGGCTTTATCATCTAACATAGCTTTTCTGTATCCGTTATTTGCAAGCTTTAAAACATAAGGTAGAGTAGCATTGGTTAAAGCAAAAGTGGAAGTTCTTGGAACAGCTCCCGGCATATTGGCAACCGAATAATGAACTACTCCATGTTTTTCAAAAACAGGATCATCATGAGTAGTCGGATGGGTGGTTTCAAAACACCCGCCCTGATCAATTGCAACATCGACAATAACAGAACCTTTTTTCATAGCCTTTATCATTTCTTCTGTCACAAGATGCGGCGCTTTTGCCCCTGGTATTAGTACTGCTCCTATTACGAGGTCAGCATCTTTTATTTCATCCTCTATGGTATGCGGATTGGACATAAGGGTTTTGACATTACCATGAAAGATATCATCCAGATAACGCATGTGTGCTGCACTGATATCAATAATTGTAACATCAGCATATAGTCCAAGAGCCATTTTTGCAGCATTAATACCTACTATTCCTCCTCCAAGTATTACTACTTTTGCCGGTTTTACACCCGGAACGCCGCCGAGTAAAACACCCAGCCCCCCTTGTGGTTTTTCAAGAAAACGCGCTCCAGCCTGAGTAGCCAGCCGACCAGCTACTTCACTCATTGGAATGAGTAAAGGTAGAGAATTATCGTCCAGTTGAATTGTCTCATAAGCAATAGATACAATTTTTTTCTCTATTAAAAACATGGTCAATTCCTTTTCCGCTGCCAGGTGCAGATAGGTGAAAAGTATCTGGCCTTCATTAAAGAGTGCAAATTCTTTTTTTTGAGGTTCTTTTACTTTAACAATCATATCAGATTGTGAAAAAAGCTTTTTAACATCGTTTTCGATTATGGCATTTATTTTCTGGTAATCATTATTCTCGAATCCGCTTCCTAACCCTGCATCTTTTTCGATTATCACTTTATGGCCGGATGTTATTAATAATTTTGCTCCTTCTGGTGTCATCGCAACTCTGTTCTCACATTTTTTTACTTCTTTAGGTACTCCAATAATCATTTTTTTCTCCTTTTTTATTATTTAATAAGTTCACAAATCTGTTTCTTTGTTTCTTTAATAATTAGGGTTCCATCTTTACCCTCTATGGCTTGCCAAATTTTTTCGGGTGAGGTAATTATTACCTTTTTCCCCCCATTATTTATAAAATTTATTGCTGCAGTTATTTTTTGTTTCATACTTCCGGCTGGGAATTGTCCTTCTCGAAGATATTTCTGACAATCTGCACTTGTCAGGATATCAAGATCTTTCTGGTCCGGTTTACCAAAATTAAGAGATACTTTATCAACACCGGTAGAAATAATTAGAGTTGGTGCTCCAATCTCTTTTGCCAAGACTGCAGTGGCATAGTCTTTATCAATTACACAATCAACACCTTCCAGGGTACCATCATTTTCATAGTAAACAGGAATACCCCCGCCTCCCACAGTTATGACTATTATTCCCATATCTACCAGTATTTTGATTACATCTTTCTCCACGATAGAAATAGGTATGGGAGAAGGGACTATTCTTCGAAAACCGCGGCCTGCGTCGGAAATCATTTTCCAACCCTCATCTTTCATTAAATCTTCTGCCTGCTCTTTTGTATAAAATGGGCCCACCGGTTTTGTCGGATTTTTCATTTGCGGATCATCAGGATTAACAATTACCTGTGCAAGAACTGTAATGGCTTTTTTATTTTTAATTCCATTTTTAGCCATAAGATTTTCCAGTGACTGTTCTATCATATATCCCATTCCGCCTTCCGTATCTGCAACAATTACTCCTAAAGGTCTGTCTGCAATGCCTTTTTCGATCCCGGCTTCTACCCGAAGGAGCATATTCCCTGCCTGCGGTCCGTTTCCATGAGTGATAACTATTTTTTTTCCAGCTTTAATTAATTTTATTATCCCATTTAAAGAAGTTCGTGTATTTGCAAATTCTTCATACACTGTTCCTTTTTGATTTTTCGTTAGAATTGCATTTCCACCTAAGGCGACTACAATTATTTCATCATCCATATTTTACCTCCTGGGTTAAATTCATAATCCGAGACTCTGCTTCATTAATTTATTTGCGCTTTCCGGATACTCAAAAGCGAGAACACCTAAGGATGACATAGTATATGAACGGTCAATTAAAATTTTTGCATCACATGTTGGATATAGCTGTGTCGCTTTGCAATTAATGGCAATTTGCTTTAAAATTTCCACTCTATTAGGAAGCCTGGATAAAGCGCCTCCGGTTCCAATAATATATTTTATTTGTGTAAGATCTTTACCCTCTGCAAAAATTTGTCTCCCGCTGGTTCCGTATAAAAACTTTGTAATTCCGGCATGCCTTTCCAGGGCAGTTAATACAGCTTCCCTGCATAATATTTCTATTAGATTGATTTCATATTCGGTCTTAGGGATGGGGCGCATACTTTGAATAACCGGTTGAGGATCAAAATTGAGTTCTAATTTAAGCCTATCCAGGCCTATTTTTTCTATAATATTATGCATATTTACATACATACCCAGATCACCTTCCACCGTTCTTTTAGCAGTTGGCTCAGGATTTATTAAAATCCTGGCAATTTTATCTGAACCCGATGTTACAGAATGAACATCTGTAGTTGCGCCTCCCACATCGATAACCATTAAATCGCCAATTTCCTCATACAATGTTTTTGCTGCCTGCATAACTGCACCGGGAACCGGTATTATTTTATTATTAACAATTTTTTTTACATTTGCCATGCCGGGTGCAAATACAATATGTTCTTCAAATACCTGTTGAATGATTTTTCGTGTGGGCTCAATATTTAACTGGTCTATTTTCGGATAGACATTTTCTGTTATATAAATCTTTGCCTGATAGTTTTGAAAAAGCTGTTTTATTTCTGCCTGGTTCTGACAGTTGCCTGCATAAATAATCGGAATTCTTAAATTCAATTTTCTGATTTTTTCTGCATTTTTAATTGCTGTGTCTCGTTCACCATAATCTACTCCTCCGGCTATTAGTATAATGTTCGGTTCTATTTCTTTTAGTTTTTCCAGATCACTTTGTTTTAATTCTCCCGCCGTTACCATATGCAGGATCGCACCGGCCCCCAGAGCAGCTTCTTTTGCAGCTTTCGCAGTCATATCATAAACAAGTCCATGCACCGTCATTTTTAAACCGCCGGCCGCACTGCTTGTTCCTGCCATTTTTTCATATTCAATTTTTTTTTCACTGTGGTTTTCACTGTGGTTTTCACTGTGGTTTTCACTATGGTTTTCACTGTGGCTTTCATTATGGTTTTCACCAGATTTCCCACCTATATTTTCTACAAGGTTTGCTAATGCGTTTTGTAAACCAATATTAACATCACCTTCTGCAACAGTAGTAGAAGCCTGGCCATGTCCTATAAACAGCGGTTTTGAGCTGTTAATATCAGAAAAAGCATTTACCTTGGTAGTGGTGCTGCCAATTTCTGCTACAATAATATCAACTGTCATAAGTTTAGACCTCATCCTCCAAAAAAGATTATTCCTGTAATTTTTGTTCCTGCCGTTTTTTTAAAATAAAACTTGCCACATGTGATCCTTTTGTTCCCCGGCCAAAACCTTTATCCATGCCTGCTTCTTTTGCTGCTTTATCTTTTACCTGAGTGCCCCCTGCAATCAGGATTATTTTATTGCGTACTCCTTTCTCTATGCAGAGTTCATGGATTTTTTTCATATTCTTATAATGGATATTATCATGACTGATTATTGTACTTGCTAATATCGCACCTGCGTTAGCTTCAATTGCCGCATCAACGATCTTTTCCGGGACAACTGATGTACCCAGGTAAATAGGCATAATTCCGTATTTCTCTATACCACCATGCTTAATATCAATAATCTCTCTTAATCCAACAGAGTGTTCATCCTCACCGATCGTGCCGGCTACAATTGTTAACGGATTTTTTTTAATTTCACTACGAATATCTTCATCGGACATAATTTCGGGTATTGGAGCCAGGGTAAGCTTTGTTGCATCGATATCAAAAGTTAGTACGCCTTTCATTTCGATGAGCGTTCCTTCTGCAGGATGCATTATTTCTTTACGTATAACTTCCACATCGAGAAGCTTCATTTTTTTACCTATTTCGATGGCCGCAGCTTCCGCGTGCCTGCTGTCACAGGGAAGCATCATGGTAAGTAGTATCACACCATCTCCAGCCCATTGGACTTCGGGTTTTAAATGTTCTAAGGAAAGAAACTTACTGCTTTCTTTAAGCCTTTGATTGACATTGTCGTTTTCATCAAGTTCATCAATAAAAACAATTTTATCAGGATCTTCAAAAGTGGAGCCGTTTATCAGGTCGGAAGGATTTATAATCCCTTCTGGTAAATGGTTTTCACCAAAATGTCCGGTTACAGGAGCAAGGTAATCACTGTCTCTCTTATACACAGTCCCTTCACCAATACCGCCGTTAATCTTTCGAATAATACCATCACCATGTCTTTCCGGATATTCTGCGGAATCAACAAAAAAACCCTTTTCCACAGCTTTAAAATAACCACCGGTTTCTATAATTTCTTCCATATATAACACTGCCCGCTCTTTTAGCTCTCTGACTTTTTCCCCCAATTCTCCATCTCTTTTGATTTCCAGAATATCCTTTATCCCATCACATCCGGCCCAGGTCTGCTTGGCTGTGGCAATTCCTGCAACATTATTATAGTGCCAGGGGACGTTTCTCCCTTCATCGGGCGTGATTGTTGACTGAATATCTGCGCTGGTTAAGAGTGAAATAATTGTGTTTAACGAATGGGTGACGGAGGCTTCTCTGATATCTGCTTCAATATATTTTGTATTCTGCTGAGCACGCATCTTATAATCGGAAAAGAATTCCCTTAGTGCAACCGCATATGGTAAATCTATACGCATAGCAGGTGCCGGCGGAGCTGTGGGGGGTACTGTAGAAAGATAGATATTCTCCGGTTTTATACCGCATTGTGTTGAAAATATTGCATTAATAGCATGCTGCACCATCAATTCCGGCATAACTTTCCATGCTTCTCTGGCTGTTGCATTAGCATTGTGAGCCCCGTCAATTTGTGCTATATCTGCCCAGGCGAGGATTGTTTTTGCCTCTGCGGCATCGACAAAGGACCTTAGCATATTTATTCCCCGATATAGGATATTATATTGTGGATCCTGATGAACTCCATTAACACCTTCTTCTGCAAACATGACCGCAATATCCGGACCGGCGACTCCGGAAACATAGGAATGATAATTAATCGGCCGGCCGACTTCATCTTCAATTAAATCGAGGGCTTTTCTCTGGGCTCTCACCTGTTTTCTTGATATTGGTATTCCCCCGATGCCCTGGGGTGTACCCTCTATTAATCCATCATAATGGCTTTGCCCTGCTGTCCTAATTACCATAATGTGATCTGCTCCATGCCAGGCAGCAATCCGCATTCTACGGATATCATCTTCAAACCTGCCGGATGCAATTTCTGTAGTAATTACCGGCTGTGGCTGGGGATCTATTGAATCAAAATATTTTGAGGAAGGTAAACCTATACTGTTTTTTAACGATGTACTCATATTTCTATAAATAAAGGGGCCGAGTTTTAAATTTGAAGCTGCTTTCCGGATAATCCAGCCTCTTCTTCTTGGCCTATATTTATCCAGATCTTTTAGGATTTCATAGATATTTAGTTTTTCATTAATATTTAATTTCATTATTTTTCTCCGAAGAATATTTCAACTGCCTGGGCCCAATGCTGTCCAGCTGCCAGTTCCCAGCCGACTTCCCGATAATCGCGTTTTAATTTTTCTGCTACTTTTAAGATAATATTCCCGCAGCCTTTTCCCATTAAGCTATGAGTAATTGTATTATCAACAATCATTTTTGCATCCGGGCTGGAAAATCCCATTCTAAGTAAAACAGATCTTTCAATTGCCGGTGTAGTATGGGTTTTAGCAAGTTTAAACATAGGGTCAACAATTTCTTTAGCCAGAATCCAGAACCGTTTTTTTAACTGTTCCTCTGTAAGATCTGCTAAATGTTTACGTCGTTGTTTAAAATCGGAAATTCTTTGCACCGTCTACCACCTTAATATTAATTACTACTATTAATTATATACATTTTGATTGCTATTTTTATTAAATAAAATCAATCTACTACTACCTTAGTAGTAATGCTATTCTATCATAATATTCTAAAATGTCAATAATATTTTTGAAAAAACAGCAATTATAAATTAAACACAGAGTAAAAATAAATCTGCGAAATCTGCGTCTAATTATTTTAAATATTTAAATTCTTTAAAAAAAAAGTTTATTAGTATCCTTATCTTTCATATTGACTATGACATAGCTTTGCATTACTATTTCAGTAGTAACTATAAACATTTCTAAATATAGGGAATTAAAAACTTCGATAAATAGGAGATGTATAAGATGGATACAAGCAATCATATCAAAACCGGTTCATGGGTGGAAGTTTATAAGATTATATTACAACCTCAGGAAAGAACAGCAAAAATCCCAAAAGATACAAAAAATACTCCTTTTGAAATGAAAGCCCGGGGCTTTCTTTTAAATGACGCGGACATGGGTGACCAGGTGGAAATAAGAACTTTAACCGGAAGAATACTTAGCGGCAAGTTAATTACAGTTAATCCGGGATACCGGCACTCTTTTGGGGCTCCAATTCAAGAATTATTAAATGTTGGTAATGAATTAAAAAAAATCATAGAGGAACATTAAAGGAAAACCAAATGCAGTATGCAGAAATAATGAACAAGAAAAACATGATAATGAAAAAATCTGTAGGTATTGATTATGAAAAATATAAGATTAGCCCCATAGCTTTCGATTATGAACAAATGATGGAAGATGCAGGCTATACTCTCGAAGATATCAAGAATATCCAGAAGGAGACTGCAGTCGGTAATACACCACTGGTCGAATTAAAACAGCTGACAAAACTGGTTCGAAAAATTTCTTCTCCCGGAAAAGGGGCCCGTATTTTTCTAAAAGACGAGGCTGCTAATCCATCCGGTTCCTTTAAAGACAGACGGGCTTCCCTCTCCATTTATCAGGCTAAAATTAAAGGTTATAAAGGAGTAATGGCTGCAACCAGTGGTAATTATGGGGCAGCAGTTGCTTCCCAGGCAGCGAAAAAAGGGCTTGATTGTATTATTGTGCAGGAAGCATTTGATAGCAAAGGGATTTCACAGCCGGAAATTACAGAAAAAGCCCGGGCTTGTGAAGCTTACGGGGCAGAAGTTTTAAAATGCAGTGTTGGTCCGGAATTATTCTTTCTCTTTTTAAAAATACTCGATGAAACAAACTTTTTTAATGCTTCACTCTATACGCCTTATTCTATATTAGGTATTGAAACCCTAGGGGCGGAAATAGCCGACGATTTATTTGCAAAAGAAGGCAGATTACCCGATGCAGTTGTAATTACCCATGCAGGGGGTGGAAATGTCACTGGTACAGCAAGGGGCCTATTAAAAAGAAAGGCAGGAAAAACAAAAATAATTGGCGCGAGTGTTGACCTGGCTGGTCTTCATATGGCAAGTGATACGGATTTTAACCGTAAATCATTTACAACAGGACATACCGGCTTTGGGATTCCATTTGCAGTCTGGCCCGATCGGGCAGATGTGGTCTACAATGCTGCCCGGCCCCTTCGTTATCTGGATAAATATGTAACTGTCACTCAGGGAGAAGTCTTTTATATGACTCAGGCCCTCGCTGAATTAGAAGGTATGGAACGTGGTCCGGCAGGAAATACGTCCCTGACTGCTGCTTTTGCATTAGCCGGACAGATGGATCGACAAGAGATAATACTGGTACAGGAGACTGAATATACGGGAGCTGGGAAACATCCGACAGCACAACTTAACCTGGCAAAAAAAATGGGGATAAAGATAAAACGTGGAAACCCGAGGGATAATATCCCAGGAGAACAGATAGTATTTCCTGAACATCCGTCACAGATCCATGCAAAGCTTGTAGATCTGGAAAAACTTCGGTTATCATATTTTAAGAAGATTGGTGAAAAAATTTCTAAAATTGAAGATTTGGCAGATGCTGATTTCTCCTTTCTTGCAAAAGAGACGCGGCTGGATAGAATTAAAGTAAAAGAAATTATGGAAACAATGCTAAAGAAATAAAAATACTAATTTAAGAATTTTTGTAGGGGATTTTTACATGTCAGGACCGGTTATTTCCGTAGACCTCGATAAAATCGAAAACAATGCGAAAACTCTTATTACATTCTGTCAAAAAAAGAATATCACTATTACCGGTGTTACAAAAGTAACCTGCGGAATGCCTCAGGTTGCCAGAGCAATGATATGGGGGGGCGTAACAAGCATTGGCGAATCCCGTATAGAAAATATTCACAGACTAAGGGCCAGCGGTATCCACCATCCATTTATGCTGTTAAGAATACCACCGCTTTCCGGTGTAGATGAAATTGTTGCATCAGTAGATATCAGCCTGAATTCAGAATTATCAGTTATCCAAAAACTTGCCCAGGCTGCAGTAAAAAGGGGTTTAATCCATAATATTCTACTCATGATAGATCTGGGAGATTTAAGAGAAGGAATCTGGCCAGACGATCTAATCCCGCTGGTTCATGAAGTTGTAACTATGAGAGGAATAAAAATTGCCGGACTGGGCACCAATCTTACCTGTTACGGCGGTATTGTTCCCACCAGAGAAAACATGCAGGAATTGGTGGACTACGCAAAACAGATCGAATCACGTTTTAATCTGAAACTAAAATATATTTCGGGAGGCAATTCCAGCTCCTTAAAACTTTTAGCCGACGGAAAAATGCCTAAAGAGATTAATCATCTTAGAATCGGTGAAGCTATTCTACTTGGAAGGGAAACTGTAAATCGGGAGAAATGGCCGGGTACTCATCAGGATGCATTTATGCTTTCTGCGGAAGTTATAGAAGTAAAAATAAAACCATCGATGCCAATCGGACAGATTAGCCAGAATGCTTTTGGTGAAGAACCGGTATTTGAAGATAAAGGTGATATAACCCGGGCTATTCTAAATGTAGGCCGGGAAGATGTTAATGTGGAGGGATTAACTTTACTTGATAATTCGCTTTCCATCCTTGGAGCCTCCAGTGATCATCTTTTATTAAATGTTACTCCCGCCAAACCGAAAATAAAACTAGGGGATAGAATTAAGTTTTTTCCAAATTACGCTGCATTATTATCATCTATGACCTCTGCTTATGTTGAAAAAAAATTACTAAATCATGCTAGAATAACCGAACCTGATAGTGATATTTTCCTATCTGCTGAAAAATCAATAATTCCATTAATTAAGGACTTAAATTTTATTAAAAAGTTGGTCTCAATTGGAAAAAAAGTTATAAATGAAAATATTTTTTCATCAACCGATGTAAAACCCGGTGAAATTGCAAAAGTAATTAAAAATGATACTACACCGATAATTATGGGCAGTGATTATAATGCAAATATAAAGGGGCTTTTAGGTATCTCAGATGCAAAAGAAGCATTTGGAATGCTCTGGATAGATCCCCATGCCTGCTTTATGCCTCAAGAAAAAGAGGATGATGGGATTTCCAGAAGTAATGCATTGTCGATTGCTTTAAATTATGGTAAAATTAAAAAGTTCAGTGTAATTAATGAACATCTGTCACCGGAAAATGTGGTAATTATAGGATTAATTGAAGCAGACTCTGCTGAAGCTATATTATTAAAAGCATCCAGGGTAAATGTTTTTACTATCGAAGATATTGATAATTTAGGTATAAAAGAAGTAATGTACAGAAGTATACGCTTAGCGGCGTCCGGTACAAACGGCCTGTATGTTCATTTTAATCCAAAAGTTGTTGAGAATTTAATTGTCAGAGCTTCAATTGGCGGATTAACAAGCCGGGAAATGCATTTTGCCCTGGAAATTATTTCTCAAAGTCAGCTAATGTGTGCAATGGATATTGTTGAAATAAATGATACAATAAGTCAGGAAATGTTTAAAAGAATACTGGATTTTATACTTACTTTATTCGGAAAGAAAATATTAGGTTAATTTAAATGAATAGTGATATTAAAGAAATAATTGATAATCTTATGATTATGGGATTTACAGAATATGAAGCCAAGGTCTATTTAGCTTTATTAAACCAGCATCCGGCGAGTGCTTATTCGATATCGCAGGTATCAGGAGTACCTCATGCCCGAGTTTATGATATTACCCGCCGTTTAATCGATAAAGGTGCTGCTATTTTAGCAAAGAAAGAACCAAACCTCTTTTCCCCGCTTGCTCCGGAAGAGTTAATTACTAAATTGAAAAAAGAACACGGCAAGTCTATTAATTCACTGGAAAAACAATTGGGAAAAGTATCTTTTAGTTCGGATTTTGACCCTGTATGGCATTTTACCAAACCCGAAGATGCAGTTAGTATGGCCAGAGACATTATATTAAAAGCCAGTGAAAAAATTTATCTAAGCATCTGGGACAAAGAATTACAAGAACTTTTACCTGCATTAAAAAAAGCCAATAAAAAAGGTGTAGAAATAAATTTCCTTATTTATGGTGAAGCAAAAGTAGATTTTGGAACTGTCTATCACCATAACACAGAAAAAATCAAAGACCTGGGTGAACTGGGGCGAAATCTTGATTGTGTTGTTGATTCAAATTACTGTATTACCGGCAGTCTCGGACAGAAGGGAAATTGCCGTGTGGTCTGGACCCAGAATAAGGGATTAATTAAATCGATCGAAGAATATATTGTCCATGATTTTTATCTGGCCGAAGTTCAAAAACATTTTGGACCTGAATTGCGTGAAAAATTTGGTGAAAATCTATCTTCAATAAGGAAGAAATTTCACAGATAGGATTACTATCACTATTTGACTTGTAAATTTAAATTTGACGCAGATTGAGGCTGTCCCGCAACTTACATCCTTAAAAAAAAATGTATAAAAAACCTGTTTGAAAAATTTGACTCGGATTTCTCAGATTTTAACACTAGCTAACTCATATTTTTAATACTTCAAAAGAAATAATTACAACTTCAACAGGATTTACACAGATTATTCTTATTTTATCTTAAAAAACTCTTTCCTATGAAGTAAAAAACACAACTTCAAAAGTATTTTAGGAAGATTTTAGTAGATATAATGAAAACTATAAAGATTATTCTATTATTATTGATGGTCAATCTGATGATTGGTCAAATATTACTCCAACAATAAAAGATGTTGAAAATGACTCAAAAGGTGAAACGGATATGAAAGCTGTATATTCATTTGTATCTACAGATCTAATATTCTACTTTATGGCAGAGGCCTACAATAGTTTCTTACAAAATAGTAGTACTTTAGAAGTAGATACAATTATTTTATATGAAAATGGCGTAACCAAAGAATTGGGAATAAACATAAGTGCGGATCATACTTATCAATGTTGGATAGATGGAGAATCAATACTAATTCCTGGTTTAAATTATATTTGGAATGATGTAATAGAATTTAGTCTTCCGGTTTATTATATTACAGATGCTATTGGCATTGAAGTAATATTTACAAATATTTGGGTACATTCAGATATTTCTAATGATTGGATTGATATTGTTGGACAATAATAACAACTGCCTACAATTTCGCATGTTGCGGCTTCGCTCGCATTCGCTCGTTTGCCCAAACCCAGCAGGGCAAAATCATTTAGAAAAATATTAATACTTTTCGAAATTTAATTAAATATTTTGACTCTGATTAACGCTGATTTTCGCAGATTTTTAATTTTATTTCTTTAAATCCGTGTTAATCTGAGTAAATCTGCGTCTTATAATTCCAAATGCGTTTGTCCTGCCAAACCCAGTATTTATTCTTGCATCAAGTAGACTTTTTCTGTATAATTTATGCAGTTAGAGTAAAGTTATAGGCTTTACCCCATCCATTGGAGTTCGCAAATGAGAGGGACGTTAAGTGCCATTGCCTCGCTCTTATGGAAAGGGAATATTTAGTATTACAGCTGTCATTCATGTCGACTGAAAGGAATGACAAGAATCGATATGTAATTAATTTACTCCTTAAATAGGATTCTGTTTAAGAGAATATATTACTTAAATTATGATAAATTGCAATTTAATAAGATGTTATGTATAAAAAAATAAAAGGAGATTAGTAAAATGGAATGCGATAATAAAGAAGAAAAAGTAGCGTTTGTAAAAGTAGTTGAAGAAAGTGAAGCTACTGGTAAAGTCAAAGAAACTTTTGAAGATATTAAGAAGACTCTTGGAATTGATTTTATTCCAAATATGTATAAGGCAATGGCAAATAATCCGGAATACTTAGACACTACCTGGAAAAAAGTCCAGGCCATAATGACAAAACAAGGAAAGTTAGATAGCAAAACAAAAGACATTGTTGCTCTGACAGTATCAATAATGAGCGGATGTAGTTATTGTATTGGTGTATATAATGAAACGGTAAGACATGCGGGATTGGATGACGAAGCTTTAACAGAGTTATATTCAATTATTGACACTTACAGTGGCCTTAACAAACTAAATATTGCCTGGGGAGTTAAAGCAGGTAAAAAACCATGGTATGGCTGCGGTGGAAATAAATAAAAAGCAGCGAAATGAATAAATTAAGAGGCGTTTCTCATGCAGATTTAGTAGATCTGCGAAGAATGAATAATAATAGTTTTAACATTATTGAAAAATATATAAATATTATTGAAGATTTAAAACTAAATGGATATTAATTTTTTCTGTAAAATTACTTCCTGCAACCTGGCAGTCTGTTACAAAACCTAATAAATCAAAAATCAAAGTACATAAGTAAATGAAAATCAAATTATATCTATACTGAAACTATTATAATTTGGTATAATTACCTTATCTGTTCTGTTTTAAATCCGGGAATCTGTGTCTTATTTTCCACAATGTTTGCTATTTTAGAAAAGATAAAAGTTAATATAATATAAATAATTGCTACAACAATATAAGTTTCCATATATCTTGCATGCTCTCCTGCAAGTAATTTTGCTTTTGTCATTAGCTCCGGGGCTTGAATAACAAATCCCAGTGATGAATATTTTAAAAGGTAAATAAGTTCGTTTGAAAGAGAAGGAATAGAAAAACGCAGCCCTTGAGGAATTAATATTTTATATATGGTCTGCCATTTAGTCATTCCTATAGAACGGGCAGCATCGATTTGCTCATTTGCAATTGCTTTAAATCCGCCTTTCATATACTCTATTTGATAAGCAGCACTATTAATTGTAAAACCGATTGTTGCTGCAATATATGGATTAATTTGAATACCAAATGGAAGAAGTAATTTTGGAAGGCCATAATAGATCATGTATAATTGAACAAGCAGTGGTGTACCTCTAATTATTTTTACAAAACCGGAAATAATTGTTTTTGAGATTCCACTGCCATATTGTCTTGTAACACATAGCGGAACAGCTGCCATAAATCCGATTATCATACCAAAAAATGTAAAAAATAAAGTAGCTAACAAGCCTTCTAAAAGGCCTGGCATTATAGTAATAAGATATTCAAAAAAATTCATAACGCTCCTCGCATAAAACTTATTTATTAACCGTATAATTCTGTGATCTTTCCAAGGAATTCCCCTGTTCTTTTGTTAAGCGATATAATTTAAAAGCTATTTGCGATGTTAAAGAAAACTGATATTTCAGGCTGCAAAACACACTACCGATGCAAAACAGAACAAGAACGATAACGTATTTAGATATTGGGATCCGTGTTCTGATGCATCAATAACGTATTTTTCCGCCTGAGTATAGGATAAGTATTTTACGCCACAAGCAGCTTTTTTTGGTGTGAGGTAAGTACTTTAAGTACGGATCTATTCTGTAATTTAAAATGAAGGTTCCAGGGACAGCTTCAATCTGTATTAAATTTAGACTGCTTCCACAAAAAAATTTAATTTATACTTTTTTATCCATGATGTTTTTCTTATAATAATCCGGATAATATTCTTTCATGCAATCCGGGCATATTCCGTGTGAAAATACAGCTTCTGTATGTGTAGTGATATATTTTTCCACCTGTTCCCAGTATCCTTTATCGTTTCTTATTTTTTTGCAGCCTGCGCATATTGGTACTATTCCTTTTAATGTCTTTATTTCTATTATAGCGTTTTGTAATTCAGTGTTCTTGTTTTTTAATTCTTTTATTAAATGGTAAACATATAATGCATTTGAGAGACTTCTTCTTAATGAGCCAAAGATATATTTGAAAGTTCTGTCTTCAGTTTCAAGAATAATAAATCCGAATTGAGAATTTTTAAAGTAAAGTGATTCAATTACATAATTGTATAGCTTGTTTTCTTTTATTATATTTCCCGGTAATAAATCCTTTGTAGGGAATTCTATTTCTTTATTATCAAGTTCTATTATTTTATTATTTTAATATGCCAGTACCAGTTTGGATTTTTCCGGGACGCCTATTAAGTATTCATATTGTTTTGGATTCTTGTATAAAACTATATAGCAGCCAGGAATATTAAAATTTGGAAGCTCGTTTGCAAAAGCAGCTAATAATTCTTCTAAATTAAAGGTTGTTAATAGTTCCTGACTGAGTATTTTTAATCGATATTCTATTTCTTCTTTTGCTATTTGAGAACTGTAAAGGATTTGTTTGGATATCCTGCTTATTATTATCCGTGCCTGTTCAAAAAGATTCTCTATATTTGTGTAATTATATTTATTTTTATAATATATCAATATTTGCTTATGCATAATGGAAAGTAAGTCGTGCCAGATATCGGTATTATTAAAAATTAAAGAATATTGATAAACTATATTAGTAAGTATAGAAATAAATTCATTATTTTCGCTATTTGAAATATCTATAATAAAAGAATCTACCAGTGTTTTTAACCATTCTTTTATTTTTTTCGAATCCGGATTATCATCTTTATTAGCAGATGAAATTAAATCCAGCATAGAAGTAATAATAATTTTCTTTTTATTAACTTTTAAATCTTCACTTTTTACACTTTCTATGTTTATTTTTGCATTTAAAATTACGGGATCTATGCACCCGCATGATTCACGAATTATTGGATTCGATTCTATAACAGTCTCCAATGGCATTTTTATACCATTAATTAAATCAATTAGTATTTCTACTGCTTTTTGCCCCTGCTCATAAAGATGAAGAGGTGAAGTAGTTAAAGACGGAATACTTACTTTAGAATCGGGAAAATTGTCAAATCCTGCAACTGCTATATCAGAAGGAATGTGATATCCAATCGACATTAATTCTTCAATAGCACCTAATGCAAGACTGTCACATGCTGCCATTACAGCATCTATTTCTAATTTAGTTTGTTTATAAAGATTTTTTATTGCTTTTCTGCCCCACGAATTGTACCAGTTTCCCGGTTCTGAAACTAAGTTAGGATTATACTTAATATTATATTTTTTTAAAGTATCTTTATATGCTTTAAACCGTATCTTAGCTTCCATACTTTTTTCAGGCCCGTGTATAAAAGCAATACGGGTATGCCCATGAACATTTATTAAATGTTCAAGTATTTTACTAATACCATTGTAATTATCAATTGTAATACTATGAATATCATCTAAGAGCAAGGATATATTAACCATAGGCATGGATTTTAAACGCTTACAGAATTCCGAATATGTTTCTAATCCGACAAGAGTACTTAATGCACCTCCCCATAATATAAGGCCGTCTATTCTTTTATTATTAACAATCTCATACAGAATATTTGCCTGATTCTTGAATTTATCTTCATTAACTGTAAAAACTTTTTTTGATTTTAATTCATCTCCGCAAAAACAGATAAGATTTATGCCTTTTCTTTTAGCCATATCTGCTATGCCGGACCATAGGTTATTGCTGTTTTCTTCTTCAAGGATTGATATTAGTACACCAATAGTAAGGCTACTGTTTTTTATAGCTGCAGATTTCAATTTTTCTCTTTATAATTAAAATGTATCATAGATATAATATACATCATGAATTAATATATGTCAAAAATTATGAGTAAAGCACAACTAACTATTTAATATAAAATAGATGGTTACTATCAGCCTTGATCTGTGACAAAAAAATATTTTTTAGTATACCTCTACAACTTAAGAAGTATTCTCCAGTCCGAGTTTTTCCTGTAATATTCTTTTTACTTCCAGAGGAGAGGCGGTCCCTCTGGATTTCTGCATTATCTGCCCCATTAAAAAGCCGAAAGCTTTTTTCTGTTTTTTAATGTCAGTGAGTATTTCATTTTTTGCATCCGGATTGGATAAAATTGCTTCTTCTACCCAATCTTCGACCTTTTTTAAATCTGTTTCTACTAATAAGCCTTTTGATTTAGCGAATTCTAAGGGCATTACCTGTTCTTCTATCATCGGAGTCATTATTTTATTTGATGCAGTTGTAGCATTCACTTTACCCTGTTTTATCATTATTGAAAGTTCTGAAAGCTGTCCTGGTTGTATGCCTATTTCACTTATAGTACAATTCTTTAAATTTGCAATAGCAGAAGCTTTACCAAGCAAAAGATTAACACATTGTTTAGGATCTCCGCCCAGTTTAATTGAATCCTCCAGTAAATCACTTATTGCTTTTTCTGATGTTAATGCCGTGATTTCTCTTTCTGAAAGTTTGTATTTATCTTTGTAACGTTTTTCGCGGACAAATAAAAACTCACCAACAGTACTTAATATCTGTTCTTTCCATTCGCTGCTTATTTTTATGGGGACAAGGTCCGGTTCCGGAAAGTATCTGTACTCATGTGCTTCTTCTTTGTCCCTCTGAAATACTGTTTCTTCAAGTTCAGTATTAAAGCCTCTATTCTGTTTGCCAAGTTTTTCCAGTAGATATTCATCTGGTGCTTCGAGCCAATCTTCATACTGCCTCTCAATTTCATAATCGATAGTCTGCTCAAGTGATTTAAAACTGTTAAGGTTCTTCACTTCTACTATTGGAGTTTTATAAGTTTTATTATTTCTAGTTATATGAAGGTTGATATTCGGTTCAAAACGCATGTGCCCCATTTCCATATTTGCTTCGCTTGCATCTACCCACCTTACAATTTTCTGCATAGTTCTTGCATAAAATAATGCTTCTTCGGAATTGTTCATGTCCGGTTCTGACACTATTTCTAAAAGAGGTATACCGGTTCTGTTAAGATCTACAGCGGTATGATTAGGATTATCATGAGAATTCTTACCTGCATCTTCCTCTAAATGCGCTCTTAATATCCTTATTCTCTTGGTTCCACTGTTTGTTTCACTATTTGTTTTACTGTTTTCCGAAGGTACATCCATATATCCGTTCACACACAAAGGAAAATCATACTGGCTTATCTGATAGTTTTTCGGAAGGTCAGGATAGTAATAGCTTTTACGGTCCCACTTTGTGAATTCACTAATTTCACAATTCAATACATAGCCAACTTTTATTGATAAATCCACAGCTTTTTTATTTATTACAGGGAGTGATCCTGGTAAGCCGATGCATACCGGACATACATTGGAATTTGGAGGATCACCAAAGTTATTTTTACATTTACAGAAGAGTTTTGAATTTGTTTTAAGCTGAACATGTATTTCAAGCCCAATTACAGGCAGAATATTGTCATTTCCTTTAATAATCATAAAAACCTCATTTATTGATAGTACATACCAGTACTTATTATACTTTTAGTACTTTAATTATCCGAATTATTTACCGGCGCATTTAAACAGGTTATTCCGGAAACCTTTTCAAAGGCCCTCCCTGCACGGAATAATAAGCTTTCACTAAGTACAGGGCCTATTAACTGCATTCCTATCGGGAGTCCGTTTCCTGCTATTCCGCAAGGCAGCGCAAGGCCTGGTAATCCGGATAAATTTAAGCTTGTTGTGTAGATGTCTTCGAGATACATTGTAAGAGGATCATCAGCCTCCTCTCCAAGTTTAAATGCTGTTGTAGGGGTTACCGGTGAAATAATAAGGTCACAATTTTTAAAAGCTTCATCAAAATCATTCTTAATAAGCCTGCGTACTTTAAGTGCTTTTAAATAGTATGCATCATAATAACCGCTGGATAAAACATAATTTCCAAGCATAATCCGTCTTTTAACTTCTTCCCCAAAACCTTCAAACCTCGTCCTGGAATAAAGTTCAATTATATCAGAACAGTCTCTTTCTGTTCTGTATCCATAATGAACTCCGTCGTATCTTGATAAATTACTCGATGCTTCTGCCATCGCAATAATATAATAACATGAAATTGCAAAAGAACTGATATTCCCATCAGAACCAATATCAATTCTACTGTTAGGAAGGTTTATGTCTATAAATTTTACTCCGGCAGATCTAAATGATTCTACTGCTTTAAAAATACTTTCATTTATTTCTGAATCCAGAGCATTTGTAAAAAATTCTTTTGGAATTCCGATTGTTAAATCTTCCGGTATTTCATCTATTTTTGCAAGATAATCCGGTACGGGCTTATTAATGCTTGTGGAATCTTTTAGGTCGTGGCCGGAAATAATTCCTGCAATAAGCGCAGAATCTGTAACATCCTTAGTAAGAGTTCCAATCTGATCAAGGCTGGAACCGTAGGCAATTAATCCGTATCTGCTTACACGTCCGTATGTTGGTTTTAATCCTACAACTCCGCAGAATGCAGCTGGCTGGCGTATGGAGCCTCCTGTATCACTTCCTATTGCGGCAATACATTCTTTTGCAGCAACAGCAGCGGCAGAACCTCCGGAAGAACCTCCGGGAACATGTTCTATATTCCACGGATTTTTAGTAGGCTTAAATCTGCTGTTTTCTGTAGAAGAACCCATAGCAAATTCATCCATATTGGTTTTTCCAATTATTACAGCACCTGCCTTTTCCAGCAGGTTTATTGCTGTAGCGGAATACGGCGGCATGTAATTATTAAGTATTTTAGATGAACATGTTGTAAGGCAGAATTCAGTACAGATGTTGTCCTTAACCGCAATTGGGAGACCTGCCAGTGGTGGAAGCTTTTCACCTTTTGTTTTTAATGAATCAATATATTTTGCTTTTTCTAAAGCATAGGCAATTATAATGTTATTATATGCCGAAATTGTTTTTTCTTTGGCTTTAATGCTATTAAGGTATTCTTCTGTTACCTGTTTGGAAGTTACCTCTCCGTTAGAAATTGCATTAACAATATCTGCAGCTGTACGTGAAATTATAGAACTCATTCGCTGTCTCCAAGAACTTTAGGTACTTTAAAGTAGCTGCTGTCACTGTCAGGAGCATTCTGTAATGCCTTTTCTGTTGATAAAGATTTGCCTGTTTCATCTGCTTTTGTGACATTAAAAAGTTCTACCGTATGAGTTAAAGGCTCAACATTGTCCGTATTTAATTCATTTAGTTTATCAAAATGATCCAAAATATCTGTGAATTGCTGACAAAACGATTCCACCAGTGTTTCATCAAGCTCAATTCTGCTTAATTTTGCGATGTGCTTAATTGTATCCGAATTTATTTCCATATTGCTTTCACACTATAATGGAAAAAACAATATTGTCAATATATGCATGAAGCCAGGGGTATGATTTCAAGAACCGATTTTTTATAACGAGGCAAAAATTATTATAAGGAAAGCAAGAATGCAAGAAAAAATTATCATTGCACTATTATTTATAAAAAAACATTAGATATTTTTTGCATTTTTATTCAAATAGAATTAAGATTTATTAGTAGGTATAATCTGGCGTAGTTTCTTAAGGAAAAAAATGAGTAGATATAAGATATTAATTGTAGATGATAATACATTAACCCGTAATTTTATTAAAGACCTGTTAAAACCTCTGGAAGCCAAAATCGATGAAGCATCAGATGGTCAGGAAGCATATGAGATTGCAATTAAAAGTGAATTTGACCTTATAATTTCTGATATTAAGATGCCTATTGTAAGCGGTGTGGATTTCTGCAGGAAAATAAAGAGTAATCCCGACACAAGAAGTATACCAATAATAATGGTAAGTGCTTTTGATTCGGATAAAGATGTGGAACTTGGATTTGAAGCAGGTGCAAAAGCGTATATTCCGATAAAGGAAGTGCAGGAAAAATTATACAATACAGTACTTGAGCTGTTAACAAAATCCAAGTTCCATCAGGAAAGGCTTGTACTTGTTGTTGATGATTCTCGTTCCATACTAACCTTAGTTGAAGAAGGCCTCTCCATGGCAGGTTTTAAAACATTACTTGCAAATGACGGTAGCGAAGCACTGGAACTGTTAAAAACCGTACGGCCTAATTTAATTGTAACTGATATTTATATGCCAAATATGAACGGTTTTGAGCTTTGTAAAGCTTTGCAGTTTGATCAGGAAAACAGGTCAATACCGATTATTGTTATGAGTACGAGTTTTGAAAGAAGTGATATGACAAGGATACTACAGTATGGAGCTGCTGCATATATTGTAAAACCGTTTCATATTGATGAGCTTGTTATTCTTGTAGAAAAGCTATTGTCAGATCAGTATATAATCCTTTTAAAAGAGCGTGAAAACCTCGATATAGAAAGGAAATTACTCTTAGGAAGCATTACAAGTCTCGTTTCTGCTTTAGAAGCAAGAGATTCATATACAAGAGGGCATTCCGAGGATGTAGCAACAATAATCTCCGGAATGGCAAAATTAGCAGGAGAAAATGAAGAGAACACAGAAATAATAAGAACCGGGGGGAAACTGCACGATATCGGAAAAATCGGTGTAAGGGACAGTGTATTACTTAAACCGGATAAATTGACAACTGAAGAATTTGACCATATAAAACAGCATCCTGTTATCGGAGCAGAAATACTTAAGTCGATCCCAAGTTTTTTAAAAATCATACCAATTGTATTTTCTCATCATGAGCGCATGGATGGAAAAGGTTATCCGAATGGATTAAAGGGTAGTAAAATCCATAAATGGGCGCGGATGACTGCAGTAGCCGATACTTATGATGCGTTAAGCAGCGACAGGCCTTACAGAAAAGGAATGTCTAAAGAAAAAGCCCTTCAGATTATTCACGATGTAAAAGGAACTCAGCTTTGTCCTGACAGTGTAGAACTCTTTATGAAATGGCTCGCTTTTCAATGATCAGTTCAATAATTATAATTTAAATTCCCTCACCGCTTTTACGGCTTTGTCCCAGTTGCCTAATAATTCTACTCTTTTATCAGTATCTATAGAAGATTCAAAAGTTCTCGTTTTCTGCCAGTTTTCTACAATATCATTTTTGCTTTCCCAGTATCCAACGTGAAGCCCTGCAAGATAGGCAGCCCCTAATGCAGTAGTTTCTGAAACCTTAGAAAGGACTACAGGTATGCCAAGAATATCAGCTTGAAACTGCATAAGAAAATTATTTTGTGTGGCTCCTCCATCTACTTTTAATTTTTTAATATGTTTACCACTGTCTTCTTCCATGGCTTTTATAAGTGCACTGGATTGAAATGCGATACTTTCCAGAGCTGCTCTTGTTATCTGAGATTTGGATGTCCCTCTTGTAATCCCGATTATTGCTCCTCTTGTATCTGGATCCCAATAAGGAGCACCAAGTCCTGTAAATGCAGGCACAAAATATACTCCACCTGAGTCCGTAGCTGATAATGCAAGTTTTTCAGATTCGGAAACAGTAGAAATAAAATTCATTTGATCTCTAAGCCACTGGATTACTGCACCGCCTATAAAAACCGAGCCTTCTAAAGCATATTCTGTTTTGTTGTTCATTTTCCAGGCAATAGTCGAAAGCAATTTATTCTTAGATTTTACGGGGTTAATGCCTGTATTCATTAGAGTAAAACAGCCGGTTCCATATGTATTTTTAATGTCTCCTATATTAAAGCAGGCCTGGCCGAATAGTGCTGCCTGCTGGTCGCCTGCAATACCGCAAACAGGTATTTCTTTACCGAATAAATCTTTTTTAGTTTTTCCAAAATCTGCACTGGATTCTAATACTTTTGGCAGTATTATTTCCGGGATTTCAAGAATTTCCAATAATTCTTTGTCCCATTCATTATTATGAATATTGTAAAAAAGTGTACGGGATGCATTGGAAGGATCTGTGAAATGGTTGCCGGTAAGATTAAACAATATCCAGGAGTCAATGGTTCCAAAGCATAGTTCTTTATTTTGGGCTCTTTTAAGTAATCCGGGAATATTTTTAAACATCCACAATAACTTTGTTCCGGAAAAATACGGATCTAATACCAAGCCTGTTTTATTTTTAAATAGCTCTTCATATCTGCTTGCTATTAGATCTTTGCAAATTTCAGAAGATCTTCTACATTGCCACACTATTGCATTATAAACTGGTTTTCCTGTTTTTCTATCCCAGAGTACAATTGTCTCACGCTGGTTTGTAATTCCAATTGCAGCTATATTTTCAGCATTTAAATTTGCTTTTTCTATAGCCTCTTTACATACGTGGAATTGAGTTTCCCATATTTCTTCTGCATTATGTTCTACCCATCCTGGTTTTGGAAAATATTGCTTGAATTCCTTCATACTTGCGGAGATTATTTCTGCATTTTTGTTAAAAATGATTGCACGAGAGCTTGTTGTTCCCTGATCTATAGATAAAATGTATTTTGCCATAAATTAAATTATACTTAAATACAATAATTTTTCAAATAAATACAGTTTATTGAAAATTTATAAAATATCTTTAAAAACTCCAATAAAGTTAATATATCCATTGGAAAATAATTTTATATTGTTGTATACTTAAGAAGCAAACAGTGTATATCAATTAAATTATATTGTACGCTGTTCCTTAATTTTTAAAAAAAATGTGTTATATTTATAGTGTATTTCAAGGAGGATACAATGAAAAAGCTATCAATAATAATTATTATAATAATGTTAAGTGCATCATCATTTATGTTTGCTCAAACTATTGATGATATTGATTTGGATGGATTAATAGGTGCTTTTGATGAATTTTCCGAAGTAGTTGCAAACAGCCTTCCTTTTTATTCTTCTATCGGGCTTACATGGTCGGATGCGTATATAGGCCAGTTCCCAAATTTCGGGCTTGGTATCACTTTAGGTGCAACAACTATACCGTGGGAAGCAACAGAGGCAGTTTCAGTGTTGTTTGGAATAGATTTTAGAGACTATTTCCCTGATTTTCTTACTCAATTTGGTTATCCTTATCCTGCATATACAATTGATGCAAGACTGGGAGGATTTGGTATTCCATTTGATGTTGGATTTAAAATAGGAGTTCTTCCGGAGGAGGCACAGGGAGCTATACAGCAAGCCTATGGTATTAATATGGAATACCTTCTTGTTGGAGGTGATGCAAGATTTGCTTTATTACAAAATGACGGATTCAGGCCGGATCTTTCTGTTGGCGGCGGACTGTATTATATGAATACATCTTATACTATTCCGGATATATATGCAGGTAATGATACTATGGTAGAAATAGCTAATGTCGCCGGTTTATATGATGTTGCTCTGGATAATCCGGATCTTTATTTTGGAATGTCAACCTGGACTATAGACACAAAAGTACAGGCCAGCTGGGATCTATTTATTTTTACACCGTATATCGGCGCCGGAGCATCCTATGGCAGGTCAGAGGTAAGTGGAGGTCTGTTAACGGATGGTCTATTAACCAATGGTACCCCAATAACTGATAATGAGGCAACAATCATTGAAGATGCAACCGGAATTAGTAATATTGATTCAGATGGTTTAACTTTTGGTTCGGAAGTTAACGGCTGGGTTTTCAGGGCGTTTGGCGGTCTTTCAGTAAAAATTTTCGTTATATATATTGATATAAACCTTTTATACAATTTTACAAGTCAGGATATAGGTGCTTCTGCAAATGTTAGATTACAGTTTAATTTTCATGGAAAAGATCGTGATGAGGAAGACGAGTAATATTTAGTCATAGTATCTTCATATATAACCCGGCTGCTAAATAACTTAGTTGCCGGGTTTTTTTATTCAGTTTCTTTTAAAAGTCAGGTTTATCTTTTTTCTTAGTACTGGAAATCTTTAAATGTAGTTCTTTAAGCTGTTTGTCTTCAACTTCACGTGGCGCGTTCATCATTAAGTCCTGAGCATGCTGATTCATTGGGAATGCAATTAC
>SDBV01003149.1_pt1 | contig 24565 bp, 30 predicted proteins | sample 2277081 | NCBI WGS metagenome assembly SDBV01 (sample SAMN10402039, study PRJNA504765) | marine sediment metagenome | isolation source: marine sediment core GS10_PC15, 223 cmbsf | place: Arctic Ocean: Southern Knipovich Ridge | collected 2010 | reverse complement strand
AGAAATGCGAAGGCACTCTGAAGGAGGCCGACGAGGCAACCGTTACGAAGCTCGAAAAGATAGCGGCGGATGCTAAGGCGGCAGCCGAGAAGGAAGCCCAGGAGAAGAAGGACGCGGAAGCCGAGGCCGAAAAGAAGGCCGTAGCAGACGCTCTGGCGAAGAAGGTGGCTGACGAAAAAGAGGTCGCCGATGCATTGGCAAAGAAGCAGAAGGATGAAGCATATCCGGAGCCGACGCACCTTTCCAGACCTTATCTGCAGGGAGCATTAGGATACAAGAGTCCTTACTACGGAAAGCCCGAAGGGGAATTCCACAGGGAGGCCTCGAGTATCAAGACGCACACTTTCAGTCGTAAGCCGGCGCTCGATCAGGTCGCAGACTTGGAAGTGCTGACCCAGGACTTCGTAGGTTTCTGCGGTGCCGTCCTGAAGTCACAGAAGGAAGGCAAGTTGGAACTCTCCGAGGCGATTCTGCAGATCAGCGCATTGCTCCGTGAGATCCCATTGGCAGCCGAGCTGTCGAAGGAAGAGATCCCGATGGATGAAGCCATCCTGGCCATCGTCGAAGAGAACGAGGAGCACAAGAAGGTGGAACTGAATGCTGAGGTGAGCCTTGTTTGCGGGAAAGATAGCAAAGGGAAGTTTGCGCCTGCCGTAAAAGATGACATTGAGGCGCTACTCTCCATTTCCCCAGACGCAATCCTTTCTGAGGAAGGGAAAGCCATAGACGTTGCGGGCCATCTCAGGAATATCATCAGATCGTTGCCGGATGGCGCTACTCTCAATCTGGACGAAAAGACGAAACGCCTTGTTAGTACAGAGGCGAAGCTGAGCAAAGACGAAAAGACGGCAGAAGATCGGAGAAAGTCGGGAGCAGAGTTAGTCCCGAAGAACATGCGTAAAAAAGAAGATAATTAAGGGGGTGAGATAGGCAATGGCAGGAATTCCGAATCAAATAGGCATCACGAACGTAGTCAGCTATACTTCGAACAAGTTCATCACCGACCAGTCTCGCATAGGCTGGATAACGGTGATACTTGCGGCGGCTGCACGGGATGCGGCTCAAACCCCGACGACGAAGTTGGGTGAAGGACTGGTGCTCGGAAAGATTACTGCGAGCGGCAAATATGCCCAGTACGATAACTCGGCGGTCGATGGAACTGAGGACGCCGATCTCATCCTCGCAGAAGACGTTGACTTGGTCAGCCCAGCAACCAACGCCGCAACGGACAGCACGGGTCTGTGCGTATACGAGGCACGTGTTGATAACGACGCTTTGAATGGCATAGATGCAGCCGGCCGGACGGACTTGGCTGGGCGCTTCTACTTTGATAACGTATAAAGGAGGTGACTTAGACTCATGGCAGATATAGATGCGCTTCAATACGATTCGATGATTGGGACGTATGAGACTGTCAAGGAAACGCAGCTAAAGGGTATCGATTTCTACAAAGCCGCTGTCGCGCCTGTTGATGGTGACATCGCTAAGTGGGATGAAGAGACTCTCCGGCGCGTGGCCGACGCAGAGCTGAAGAGCCGTGGAGCTCCGTCTGGTTCAAAGAATCTTTTGAATCTGAGGGAACGGGCGTCCAACATGGCATACTTCAACGAGAGCTTCCTCGCCACAGGTGACGATCTCAATAACCTGAGGCAGTCCGGCAGCAATGCCAAGGACGCAGCAGGAAAGTCGTATCTCTCGAGGAATTTGCTGGCGCTCAAGAACATGGAGCGCAGGACGAGGGAAAGGCTGCTTTTCAGCACCTTTACCGGAATCCTCAGCTACACGCTTAACGGTATCGCTGTGACCGTAAACATGGGCACAGCCGGCGCTAACAAGCCGACTGCGGCCGTCACATGGGCTACAGCCTCTACCGACATCGTGAGTGACATCACGGCGTGGAAGGCTATTGCCGAAGAGGCATCTGGTCGCGTGCTTACGCAGGCGTGGATTAACGACACGGTTGCGGGCTACCTGCTCAAGAATGATTCGATCACGGCATGGCTTGGTGGAACAAGCCTTGCTGAGAGAATCATGAAGACAGGTCAGATCGGCATGATCGCTGGTGTCAACTTCACGCAGTACGACGGTGCCTATATCGATGGTGCCAGCGCCGCACAGAAATTCGTACCGGACGACAAGATTTTCTTCACGCCGCCTGCCGATGAGGGCTGGCTCGCTTATCAAGAGGGCACAGTCGCGATCGTCGAGGATAACGAGATGATCGTTGTTCCAACGCCCGGTATCTGGAACCAGACGATGTCTGATCCTGTCGGTGAGAAGGTGCTGGTTAAGAGTTGTTTCTTGCCCGTACTGGTTGCACCCGACGCGATCGTATACGCTGATACAACGCCGTAATCCGAGAGCGTGGTGCGGTGGGGAGTGGCCATACCCACTACATCGTTTTCCTGAAAACGCCATCTCGAGATGAGGGATGGCGTGGCCGAGGAAGCCACTGATGGATATACTGGTAGCACGAAAATCCGGTGGTCTCGGAGACATAATCTGCTGTGAACCTGTGATCCGGGGCCTCAGAAAGAAATACCCGCACGCTGAAATCACCTTCGGTATGCCGCGGGAATTTTCATGTTTATTCAAAGATCGATCCGAGGCAACATACAAAGGATATGGCTCCACAAAATTCACACCTCTCTGGATGCGCAAGTACGCGGAACAGTACGATATCTTCCTTGAGTTATGCGGGCCAGAGGCAAAGGACGAAGAACGCGGATCGCCAGACTGTTCACGAACGGAATCATTCTGCCGCTTCGCAGGCGTAGAATCATCCTGCCCAGAAATACATATCACCGAAGACGAGAAGAGAATAGCCCGAGAAGAACTGGGATCACATCCTTTACCATGGATAGGCATTGGCCCGAACGGAAAGAATTGGTCGAAGAACTGGCCGCCAGAGAGGTGGGGGGAACTCATCGCTCAATTGCCAGGAACGGTGTTCTACTTCGATTCAAAGAACGAGGCGAAGTTTGAAGGGACGGTACCGATAGTGGGTCGATCGCTACGGGAAGTATCGGCATTGGTATCGCAACTCGATATGATGGTAGCCGTGGATACCGGCCTCCTGCATCTTGCGGGAGCAATGGGGGTCAAGTCGTTTTCGATATGGGGCCCAACAGATCCAAAGCGGACCCTTAAGCATTATCCCAACGCATACTATCTTGATCCAGCACGGTTCAGAGAAACGGCAGGATGCGAGAAGGCGTGCATGTGTACGCTATCGAAATGCCTCGATGATAGCATGTACTTCTCGAAATGCATGGAAGCAATACAGGTGAAGGACGTAACCGATGACATACTCAGAATCCTCGGCACCAAAGATGAAGGCTATTCCGTTCCAATGGCAGTACCTTACAAATCAGAAAAGAAAGGGTTGCCAAAGAAAGGCAAGAAACCGCGGGTGGTATGGGCCGGGAAACATTTACTGCCTATGATTGGAGGAGCGGAGAGGACTGCTGTCGAATTACTCAGACACATTGCGGACAAAGGCTACGATGTGATGGCGTTCTGGTCGCATCACGAGGGAGGGCCGTTTGAGCATTACAGCGAAGAAGTCCAGGATGGTGTCTTGTGGGCTCAAACACCACCGGGGGCGTTGGCATCCAAGATGCTTGAGGCTGATCCAGACATAATACTCACACAGCTCTCGGCCGCACCGCATATCGCCAAAGCAGTACCGAAAACCATTCCTCTGGTTCTATTTCTCCATTCCGTTCAAGAGCATTTCTGCAGGCGTATCAACTCCAATACTTGCCATAATGGATCACCGATAGATCTGCTCGAATGCGAGGGATGTGACGACGAATCATTCATGGAAATGCAGGACATCTACCGATCGGCAGACATAGTGGTGGCGAATTCCGAAATCATGGCAAAGATATTCAATAAGTTCACCGGACGAGAAGCGATCGTGCAGTATCCTGTTGTAGGCAGTGAACGGTACGATGACGATAAGCCGATCAAGCGATATAGCGTGGCTATAGGGGTGACGGAGAAGCGAGGTATATCATTTCTTGGGCAACTCGCACGGGCGCTACCGAGACAGAAGTTCGTATGGGTGGGCGCATCCGGAACAACACTACCAAACGTGAAGATCGTGGAGAAGACAGAGGACATTGCGGAGATCCTATCCGGGGCATTTCTCAACCTGACACCACACGACTGCTTCCAGACATTCGGCAGGACGCCAGTGGAGGCGGGCTGGGCGGGAGTCCCAACGCTTACATTCGATAACGGTGGACTGCCGGAGGCGGTAGGAGAAGGCGGTATGGTTCTGCCGAAGAGTGTGGGAACATGGAGGGATGCCATACGGGGGCTCCGGAAGAGCAAACGTGAGTGGAACAAACTATCCAAGGCCGCCAGGAAGCATGCCGAGTCGTTCAATTGGGATACGATAGATACCGCTCTCGCCTCTTTCAAGAAAGTGCCGGCTGCACCGAAGCCACGGGTGGGCGATGCACCGCAGGTATCGGTAATAATCTCAGCCAATGATCTGCACAATCTCGACTCTCGCACAGTAGACAGCATCCAAGGACAAAACTATCCGAAGATCGAAATAATCGTAAAGGCTGACGACAGTGTTGCGACAGCAATCAACGCAGGTATCGAGACAGCCAAAGGAGACTTGGTCTGCTGGCTACCGAACAATGCCAAATTCAATGGCGAGGACACAATCAAGAAGCAGGTAGAGATATTCCGGAAGGACGATGACCTACGGCTAATAGAAGCAGACAATACAATAGGGCTGATGGACCGTCGGATCTTCAAGGAAATAGGCCTATTCAATCCCGGGTATAAATACTGCTATGACATAGATATGCGATCCAGGGCGAACGGCAACGCCAGAGTGGAGCATCTGGTCGAGAATATCACAACTGGCATACTCAAGCGACCCAAGAGATCCCCAGGAGACATACGACTCATTGAGAAGGAAGAGGAGATGATCGCCAAGCACGCCCGGATGTTCGGAGACCACCCAGAGATATGTGCTATGGTCTGCATGAAGAACGAAGAGAAAAACATAGACAGATGTCTGAATGATGTGATCCAGTGGGCAGATTCCGTGGTCGTATTCAACGATGGGTCCACAGACAGATCTCCGGAGATAGCCAGAAGCTACAAGAAGGTGGTCGAGGTATTTGACAGCCCGCCGAAAGGGAACATCCGGACAGAGGGAGACGACAGGCAGAAGCTCCTCGAGATGGCCGTTGCACAAGACCCGAGATGGATCCTGTTCTATGATTGCGATGAACGATTCGAAAACCTCATGAAGTGGACCGTATACGATCTGATACACGACGATACGAAGAACCTATACTATGCACACCAGATCAATCTGTGGAGGGGGCTCACACATTACAGGGCCGACGAGATGTGGGCAAAGGGATGGTTCCCGAGGCTGTTCCGCAACACACCAGGCCTGAAGATGCAGGACGAAGAAGAGCATTGCGGAGGGGTGCCATACAACATCCCCGGAGCCACTATGTTCCCGAGCGACAACTCCCCGAAGGGGCAATGCATAGAGGCGCAAGTAATCCATTACAGCTTCGTCGAATGGACTGATACCATGAAGAAATATATGGGATTGATGGAACGAGATCCGGAGCATATCGACAAGAAGGGCACCAAGAGAGGCGGAGCGGAATATTATGATCGTATTATCGATGAGCACGGATTGTCGCTTGCTGAATACGAAGGCGACACCGTTGAGGCACACATGCTGAGGGGCGAGATATGAAAATTCTTCAATCAGAAGTCGAAAAGATAATCCATAGATACTCGGACGCGCTTAAGCGCTGGGACTCTATTCCTATTGGTGATGTCATGGACATCATGGTTGGTGAGTGCCCGATAAGTCCGATCTATGCACATTGCAGATCACCACAGTGTCCGGCGAAGGGATTCTGCGGCAAGAGAGTCGTTCAACCTGCGAATCATCACTGGAAAAGTGATGCGGTTAAACAAAGTCTGGAGGAACTCTTGAGTGGCTTCTTGACGTGGAATTACAGGTTAACTCAGGGCAAGATATGAAAATACTATACTTCTCTAATCCTATAGACCCAGCCGGCGTTAGTGTTAACATGGCGTGCGCCCTTACCAAGCACACGGAACATGAATGCCGCTATGCCATCGAACAGAGAACCTACGTTGTTGATATGGACAAACTCAAAAAGTACGGGATTGGCACGATCTTACTTGACGAGCGTGGCGGGGTGGAAGATCTACAGGTAGCAATGGATTGGTGCGACGTTGTACATGTCAATGCATCAATGGCCAGTTGGCCTTTTACTCTTCATGGCAATATAGATGTGGAAAAAATGCTTGGGGATAAGGGCATCGTATATCACACGCACGGCGGAGCGTGGTTGCTTGATCCTGATTGGATTTGTGATTGGTGCGAGGCCATTAACGCAGTAATGGTTACGTGTTCGCCTTTGGATGAAATCGTCGCACCAGGCATTACATGGGTACCCAACGTCCTGCCGGATTATATAAAACCCGCCGCGAGAGACTGGGATGGGGAACTTATCTGTGGGCAGGCTTGTGGCGATCCATTATATAAGGGCGGCCAGATAGTGGAGTATGTATTTGAGTGGATGCATAAAATCATCGATAAGTTCAATTCGAGATATGAACTCGTTGTCAGTAAACCGTATCTCGAAAGCATTGAAATACGCAAGAAGCACCACATGACAATAGACAACTGGACGCAAGGCTTCCACGGCATGGCGGCATTAGAGGGCATGGCGTTAGGACATGCAACATTTTCCCGATTCCATCCGTTGGCACGCGAGAAATGGGATGGCTTTTCCGATGATCCTATCCCGATAATAGATGTTGCCGGCATGGACGAATTCTCTAAATGGTTGCGCATATTCGATAACGATCACAAAAAGCTCAGGGAATATGGCGAGATATCAAGGGAGTGGATCGAGGAAAATTATACCGAGGCAAAGGTCATTGATCGATGGGTGCATGTGTATCGGGACGCACTCATAAAGAGACAAAACTCAACAAATAAAAAGAAGCCGATCAGAGCAATGAAGAAGATTCCGCCACCGCGTGTAGCTGAAATATTAGGACAGTTGTATTTGAATATAACAGAACCAGGCGTTCCGGTTGTCGGTTATGATTTGGCAGGGCTCACGGTCACCGAAGCATCCGACATCATAGCCGAATCATATGCCCCGGCATTCATCGTGTGCAAGGTGCCGGCTGAAGGGGAGCCGCACATTTACGAAATACTCAAGCGGACAGACAGGAAGTTATTTAGATTCTTGAAGAACGTAATGCAGGACGGATCGTCACTGTTCAGTTGGGAGCCAAAATGCAAGAACAAGAAATGAGAGAATTCATTGAGAAAGCATCGCCATTTTATCAGGGAGGCATTTCTTTACCGTATGGGCTGTGCACAGAGGCCGCAACGAAGGACAAGGATGCCGGGGACTGCAGGCTGATCTGGAAGCTCCTAGATCTTGATATTGAGCGGGATATCTACGGCAAAGAGATTCTGGATGCGTGTTGCAATGCGGGATTCTATGCCATGACATGCGATGAACTGGGAGCTAAGAGAGCCGATGGATTCGATGCAACGACCGAGATTATAGTGGTGGCAAAGAAGTTCGCAGCGTGGAAACTTCTAACCAACTGCAACTTCGAGTTATGCATGGCAGAGAACTGGGATTGGGGCAAGAGATACGACACAATATTCTTCATGCAGGTCCTGTATTGGCTGGCCGATCCGGCCAAGTACCTCGACCTGGCTCTGAAGGCATGCCGGGGGCTGATGGTGATGATTGTGAAGGAAGAGCAACCGTGGGGCGCCGACGAGATGGAGAAGTTCCTATCCTTCCGCGGATTCAAACAGGAGGCACGGTACCCAGATACACTGGCGGCCGGCAAGGTGATCGTGAAGGCAAGACGAATATGAATGTTGCCAAGATACTCGAGAAGCGTCCGGATGCCCGGAAGAATCCGACATACGCCGTCTACTTCTTGGAGATGGACGATGGCTCGAAATGGGTCTGGAAGCCAGACGGTTGTGGCACCGCACTGAGGGAAGTTGTCGCCTATAGGATGAGCGTATGGCTCGGTCTGCATGTGGTACCGGAAACGATCGACTATAGATGGGAAGGCAAAGCAGGATCTCTCCAGCGGTTCGTTGAGGGGCGGAGTGGGAGCGAAGTATACAGTGACGAGATTCAACCGAGCTACCAGTATTCACAAAGACTTGCTATATTCGATTACATCATGAATAACAACGATCGCTGGCATTCGAATGTGATCATTGAGGATGGCGGTCGGATATGGGCAATAGACAACGGCGGGATCCTGCAGGAGCGAGACGCATGGTCGGCATCGATCTGGTCAATAATCGGATTCGAGCTTGAGCAAGTCATTAAGGATGCCGCCATCAAAGCCAGAACGCAGATACACGATTTTATCCGGGAGATATTTGGTGTTCAGATAGAAGGCAAGGACGGACCGGAAGAAGGAACGTCCTTATGGGTTGGCGTACAGATAGCAAGCGAGAAGATCGCTTCCCTGGCTCCGGCAGTCGGAGTAGACCAACAACTTCTGGACACATGGGGAAGTATCGCATTTTACGAGATAGCAAAAGAGGCAGGATACCCGGGAGAGACATATGGACCCTGAAAAAGCGATAGAGAAGCTGAAGGCATGGCATGAGACATGCCACGAAGTGCTTGGAGAACCCAAGGACAGAAACATTGGTAGGCGTCGGCACCTTATGCAGAGCTATGAGGAGCTGATTGACTTCTGTGCAGTGATCGAAGGAATAGTTCCCAAGACCACATGCCTTGAGATAGGGATGTACCGCGGAGGCACGCATTTCTTGTGGAGGCAATACTTCGAAACCGTAATCAGCGTTGAGGTAAGCGAAGAGTTCTGTAGAGAGGCGGAGCAAGTGATGAGCAAATGCGATTCCAGAGAAGGGTGCTCCGTGATCATCAATGCGGATGCCCATTCACAGGCAGGAAGGAATCAAGTCGGCAGCGTACTCGAAGGCCAGCAGGTCAACATGCTGTTCATCGACGGAGATCATACCTACGAATCCTCAAAGGCGGACTTCGAAAGCCATCACGCCCGTGTGCATGCGGGAGGGATAATAGCATTCCACGATGCAGGGACCCCACAACACATGCCGGGAGTATACAAAGCTGTTGAGGAGATTGAACAGAACCGGGAGCAATACGGTCTCGGAGAAAAGAACCTCGTATTCCACGACTACGCAGGGATCGCATGGTTCGTTAAGCAAGGAGAGACGATATGACACCAGCAGAAGCGATAGCTAAGGCATGGGAATTCAAGGCATTCGAGACAGACGCAAAGGTTCCTATGAACGAGCGACTCCTACAGAGCCGTGAGGAGATGCAGGAACTTTGTAGGATTGCGGTGGATCCATTGAGCACCAAGGGTGTCTGCCTCGAGACTGGACTCCTGTACGGCGGAAGCCACTATCTGTGGACATTGCTTTTCGATACGGTCATAAGCATTGAGCGTGCGGAGAAGTGTTGCCAGATAGCCCGGAAACGACTCACAGAATACGGTGTGGCCATGAGCGAATCCGTCATAGTATGCGGTGAGACACAGGGCACGGACACGCTTGAGCGTGTCAAAATGGCGATGGAATACAGGCCGCTCGATTTCATATTCCTCGATGCTGATCACGCATGGAAAGCCGTCCAGGCAGACTTTGAAACATACCTCCCGATGCTGAGGCCGGGCGGAGTCGTGGCAATAGCAGATACCGGAAACAGGGAACATGAATACCAAGCCAAGCATGGGCCAACAGAAACCTACAAGGACATACACAACTGCGTGATATATCTGGATGAGAATGCAGAGAAGTACAGGGTCTCAAAATTCGAGTTCGTGTTCATCGATTACACGGGCATAGCATGGTGCAAGAAACTGGAGGTGTAAAGTGACGTCAAGTGAAGCATTGGAAAATCTTACGAAATGGTGCGACTATGGCGACATCGTTCCGCAGAACGAACGGCTCTTGCAAGGTCGCATTGAGCTGAGGGATTTCTGCATGGTGGTGCAGTCGGTTGATCCGAGTGCCCTTGCTCTGGAGATAGGCGTTTATTACGGAGGTACGCACTTTCTGTGGACGCAATTCTTCGATAGGGTCGTGAGCGTGGACCAGAGCCAGAAATACTGCGATGGAACGCTGAGAAGGCTGAAGGGATTCGGGTGTGATCTTAGAAAATCCTGCATAGTAAGTGGCAACTCGCACGATCCATCCATTATTGAGCATGTCAAAAAAGTTACCGGGCAACCATTGGACTTCCTATTCATAGATGGAGACCACACAGCAGAGGGGCTTAAGCAAGACTTCGTCAATTTCGTTCCCCTGGTCCGCCCGGGCGGGTTGATCGCAATACACGACTCCGGCGATCAGTATGGGGCGTACAAAGCACCAGCCGGACCCACTGAATTCTTCGAGGCGGTACACAATTGCATCATGAGCGACCTCAACAGCAATACGAGTGAGTATGGAATATCCTATTTCCGGTTTGTACATAGCGATCACACAGGAATAGCCTGGTGCGTGAAGGAGACGGCATGAATATCAATTATTTGATTCTATTACCGGTACTTGGGAAGGATCCGAAGACGTGGTATGCACACAAAGACGTAAGCAAGCTCCTCCCGGAGCTAAAACTTGGTTTTGCATCACTATGTCTGGCCGAACGGCTGAAGGAACCGATATATGACGTGAAAAAGCACGGTGCATTCGACCCACACATACAAGAGGGCCTCCGAGACGACTACATGAAGGCCACGATACACACAAATCTGCCGGAAAAGGAGATAACAGACCTCCTGACCTTCTGTCCAGACTATTACGAGGTGAAATTGGTGGATGTGAAGCCATCATTAGCCGAAATCTTCATACTGAAGCTGAATTGCATGTTCGATTTGGCGGAAAAGGCGGAAAAGGTCGTGTTCCTCGACCTCGATGTGGTCGTGAGGAAGGAATTCAGGGCACTACTCGAGAGCGAAGCCGTATATTTCTATAGCAACGAGGGATTCAACATCGTAAAGCACTGCACACCGACGGAAGGACTCCGAAATCTGTGTGAAGAAGCCGGATTGTCGCTCGATGTGGATATGTGGAATACCGGATTCCTGTCTGCACCGTCCGAAGCGTTCAAAAACAGGGATCTGGCCAACAAACTGCACGCCGCCTTCAACGAATCGGGCATGATTTCTCCCATAGCAGAGCAGGCAACGCTCGCATTGCTCATTACGAACTATGCAAAGGAGAAAGGATTGGAGGTGCGGGAGGCATTAGAGTATTTCGACCACTATTGGTACTACGGAAAATATAAATACAAGGATTTCGCATTTTGATTAAGACATTAAAAACCATTCAGGAGGCAACCGCCAAACGGCCGCTGATTCTGCTTGTTGAATGGAACGCCGAGCGATGGGTCTGGAAGGGCATTGTGCTTCCAATGCAGAGCTTGGCAATGGTAGCATATTACAAGGCCAGTCAAATGATGGGATATGATCGAGTACCCGAAAGCATGTTCTGTCCAGAAGGTATTGGATTGGAACACGGCACGCTTCAGAAATACATAGATGGGATCCAGCCATCGGCCGAGCATCCGGTAGGCTCGCTTGTCGCGCCGGAAGAAGTGTACAACATGGCTACTTTCGATTTCATGATGAACCTGCTGGACAGGAATCTCAATACAATCGCAGCGGACGGGAAGTTGTGGGCCATAGACAATGAGAGCATGTATTGGCTTCCTATCTGCGGTGAGGGGATTAGACATCTGATTGGCCGACCTCTACCAGAATCCATGCGAGCAATCGTAGAGCGGGCGATGGGATCTCATGCTGCTATCATCTCGATGATCGAAAACGTGCGATATCCATGGCAAGATACCACCGAACAACAGGAAGATCTTCTGTGCAAGATAGCACATTATGTCGGCGGCAGAATCACCCTGTTGTCATCGATATTGCGGAAAGCTGCGAAATGACTACCGACTTCAAATCATATCAGAATGGCGTATGTTTGGGCGATGGAACCTACACTGTTGGCGCGGCCGATTGCGATGGGGTCTGGAAACTGCTCGGGATGGACGAATATGATTTCCGTGGAAAGTCAGTGCTGGATGCCGGATGCAACATCGGGTATTTCGCATTGAAAGCCGCCGAACAAGGAGCAGAAGTAACGGCTTTCGATGCGACCCGAGCGAGCATTGCGATACTGGATGATCTTGCATATAAGCGGAATGTGAAAGTTAGAACATTTGTGTGTGATTTCTGGTCGCCACGATGGAGAGAGTGCGCTCCGTTCGATGTTGTAATAGCAAACCGGTTTCTCTATTATATCAAGCGCCCAGATGAAGCATTGCGGGAGATATGTGGATCTGCTGCGAATGCTCTGTTTGCATACACGTTGATAAGGGGAAGCAAACAAAAAATCAATGATGGAAGCCCGGGACATACCAAAGTCCATACCTTGGGCGAGTGGACCGAAGCACTATTGGAGCATGGATATCACAGGATAACCGTTTCATCCAGTCGGCCTCCATCGCAATATCTTGCGTTGAATGCATCTAAGGATAAGTTGCCATGAAAAGCTGTGTCGTATTCGGTGCACCGCGGGCGGGCAACCATCTCGTGTTAAGATTGCTGAATCTTCTCGGCCTCAAAGATTATCACGGCAACCTGGTCACCCCCTATCGACAAGAAGACTTGTTCAATATACCTCAGACAGACCATTGTGGTTTCGCCGCACACATGCAAGCCACTCCGGCAAACATTTCGCTGTACAAAGAAACTATCGTGGCGGGGATCTACATATCCCGAGACATAAACGATGTCGCATTTTCGAGAGCCTGTCTTACAGCGAATACTAAGGAGACTCCACCCGCCGATGTGCTGGCCGAAGTAGCCGAGTATGCGAAGCGGAAGATGGCGGAAGTCGAGGGATGGGCTACGTGCCCCGATGTATATTACACGCCCTACGAGAAACTCGTTGGCTCGCACGGTGGGGGCGATGACGGTTCGCAGATGGAAGAGATAGAAAATATCGGCGCCCTCATTGGTTGCGAGACATCCGAAGAAGAGTCAATTTCTATTCAGCGCCAATTATGGACGGACAGAGGGTCATCGATACATGAGCCACGCATGATGGCGAGGATAGGAAACGGGGAGGCTGTGAAAGCACCATTAGAATCTTATTACTCCGTCCGTCAACAGAAGGATACGCAACCCCGCCACCGGCCACGCCGAGCGGTTTGATGTACTTGGCATCGGCAGTCAGAGGAGCGGGGCACGAGGTTATAATCCGGGATCTTGAATTCGATGAGCTTGGCCACGACCTCGATGAGTTCGATTTTATAGGGGTGACGATTCTATCGAAAGCGAGACGAAATGCCTTCGCCCTTATAAATGCGATAAGCGCACGGAGTCCTGGTGCGAGAATAATCGTTGGTGGGCCACACGCATCATCAAAGCCTGAACTGCTCCTGAACGATCTGCCAGCAATAGGCGTTGTTGTTGTGGGGGAGGGAGAGGCATCGTTTCTGTCAGTGATCGAGACTCGATTGCCAGGATACGTTCATTCAGATCCACTCGACATCAATTCGATAGCATTCCCCGCATACGATCTTGTTGATCTCGATCGATACTACATGCAGATCGCCAGAAGCAATCCTGATTGGGTCATAGATGGATTGCGGATGGGAGACCTGAAGTACGCACCGATGATCGCCAGCCGCGGATGCCCCGGGCGATGCACCTTTTGCAATGCATGGAAGAACTGGGGCCTGAAGATTCGGAGACGATCGGCAGAGGACGTGGTGGACGAGATGACGATGCTCAATGCGAAATATGGCGTGAGCTTGATATCCTTCAACGATAACTGCTTCCCGTCAACGAAGCGACAAGGCATGGAGATATGCGCGGAGATCCAGAGACGACACTTGAATGTGTTATGGAAATGCGATACGAGAGGGGACGTTATCGACCCGGAACTGGCGATGGAGATGCGGAATGCCGGGTGCTTCATGGTAGCCGTAGGCCTCGAGAGCGCATCGCCAACGATCCTCAAGAATATCAATAAGAAGCTGGATCTGGACAAGGCCAGGGAATCATTCCGAGCAATCAAGGATGCGGGGATACTCTCGTATGCACTCCTGATGGTGGGCAACCCAGGCGAAAGCGAGCAGACCATCCGAGAGACAGCTTCATTCGTGAGTAGCGTGAAGCCGCATCTAACGAGCTGGGTACGAGGAGTTATGATCCTACCAGATACCGAGCTCTGCGAGATGGCCGGAGTAACGGATGACTTCTGGACCACCGGAGATGACCTGCCGTACTACCTGAAGGAGCACACGATGGAGGAGCTGGACTCCTATGTCAGCATCCTGCAGGAGATCGAGAAAGAACCACTGCCAGCATTCGGAGGATAACGATGGAATCGAATCATCTGGACTACGCACTGGTGGGATCACGGATAGCATCAGGGGATCGGCTGGGAACCGTGAAGCCTCTGAAGATACAGGTGGATCCCGAAGGGAGCTGTCCACACAACTGCACGTTCTGCAATTACCGGAATGTCGGTTGGGATCTGGACTACAAGGACGAGTCGTGGGCCAGCGGAGGCAGGGAGAAAGTCGTGCCTGGAAAGAGCGGAATCCCGTGGGAGATTATGAAGCGGCTGATAAAGAGCGTGCAGAATCTTGACGTTCCGGAAGTAGAGATCACGGGCGGAGGAGAACCCACAGTCTATCCCTACATCAAAGAAACACTACGGGGGCTGGGGAAGACCGATACAAGTATCACTTTGGTAACGAACGGTTCAAAGCTCGCATCGCTCATCGGAGATATCCCAGACAACATGGATTGGATTCGGGTAAGCCTGGACGCCTCAAGCCCAGCGACTCACGAGAAGATTCACCGGGCAAAGGGATACGATAGGATACTGCGGACAATGATAGGAATCAAGCAGGCCCTGCCACGAACGGATATCTATGTCTCGTTCTGCATCGTTCCGGAAAACATGGGCGAAATCATACACGCAACAGATAAATACAAGAGCATGGGTTTCGATGGTATCAAGTTCAATGCTGTATATACGCCAGAGGGGGATGGGGCTCTGCCACAGGAAGCGATACCACAAATCAGATCCGATCTTCAAGTCGCAGAATCTTTTGCGGACGGAAACTTCAAAGTGAAGAACTCCTTCTGGAAGATAGACAAGTACGATGACAACACCGAATTCGACACTTGCTACTTTGACCGATTCATGGTGGCCATCGGATTCAATTGCCTCGTGTTCCCGTGTTGCATTGTGAAGAACCGACCAGGCTACGAATACGGGGATCTCAGGAATGAACCGCTGGAGGATATGTTGGAGAGAAGGACTAAAATTTATAGAGCCGCATCCTGTCCGCCATGCTGGTCCAGAGATCACAATATCAAAATAGGGGAGTTGTTAGACAATGCCAGATAACTGCCAGGTCTGTAGGTGGATTGAGGAAGGCAAGCGGATCGCCCTCACTACTGCCTATCACGTGATACTACACCCGGACGAGTCTGGCAGATTGCTGATAGCTCCGCGGAAGCACCACGACAGCGTGGAGACCATGCCTGCATTTGAGCGAGACCTGTTCGCCAAGGCAGCACAGTTCTGGGCAATGCATCTGAGGGGCATTGCGGAGACCGCCCGCCGAACCTTCGGACATGCTGTACTCGATCTGAACACCACAGGCACAGATGGTTTCGACATACCCAGAAGAATCTTCATCGTTGAGGGGACGAACGGGTGCGGAAAGGATGCCTTCCTGAAGGAACTCACGCGGGGAATGGCAGATGCCACAGAGATCCTGACGCACGGATTCTATCTCAAGCTGAGCCGGATCAGCAATACCCCGGACGGAATAAGAGAATACTGCAAGAGCCGGTTGGATCACGTAATTGCTTTGATGAAGCACAACTGGTGCGACGATTTCATCCTGTCCAGATTCCAGATAAGCGCACAAGTCTATAGCCAAGTGATAGGCAACGCAGACATTGATGTGAGCGAACGGGAGGCATGGCTGAACGAGATGGGGGCAACGCTGGTCTTGCTTGATGTGAGCGACCGGGACGCCCTGACAGCCAGGCTCAGGAAAAGGCTTGAGACATCGGAAGTGCCGCACCACGATATGTCACCGCACCTGAAGGAGAAGGATGTCTGGGACATACGAAATCTGTATCTCAAGAAATACGAACAGTCGAAGATTGAGGACAAGATATATTTTGATACTACACGGCAGAATTTGCCAGAAATGAGGAGGAGACTGTGGGCGTAACAATCGTAGTGACGTACCGGAAAAACAAGTACCGCTTTCTCGGCGAGTGCCTGGATTCGATACGGAAGCAAACACAGAAGGTTGACGAGGTGATTATAGTGGAGGATTGCCTCGCAGGAGAAGAGTGCGATCCATACCGCATTATCAGCCAGATATGCGATGAACACCTCGGTGTGGGACTGTATCTGATTCAACAGGAAAAGGAACAGATCGGAAAAGCTGCACAGATAAACAGAGGGGTCGAACTCGCAACGCAGGAATATGTGGGCATCTGCAGTGCGGATGATTACTACGAGCCGGCCATGGTGGAGGAGTCCATGAAGGCATTGGCAGAGCCAGGAGCAGAAGTATCATGGTCAAACTACAATGTCGTTGACGACATGCGGACGCTCATGTATGCCTACGATGCGGTAGAACGGGCGGAATGCGAATTCAAGTCCGACCAGGAATTCCTTGACAAGGCAACCGAGTGGGGCGCGACCCACGGGATGTTCTCCTGTCTGGCGACATGGTTTGCGAAGAGGCAACTATTCCTGGATGTCCCGTTCGATGAAGAACTCAAGCTGAACGAGGACCTCGAATGGCTCCTCAGGGTGGTACTGGTAGATAGGCGCCAGTTTGTATACATCAGGCAAGTCCTGGCGAACTACCGTATATCGTCAGCCCAAGCGAGCACCTCATTATCAAATAAGCGCCTGCAACTCCACAATCGGTACACATGGGCCAAGCTGAATATGCTTCTCGGAAAGAATGTTTTTACGGAGCCGAAGGGGCCAATCGAACCATGACCTATATCATACAACCGCCTGAATATGCCGATATAATAGGTATCAGGAAAGGAGAAACAAGATGTCATACGTTACGCTTGCAGTCGATGAGGATTACCTGAAACCAATAGGCGAACTCGCAGTCAACGCGGATGAAGGTATCGTCCAGGAAGATCTTGACGCCGCTGAAATCGAAGCGATGGAACTCACAAAGGGGACTATCGGCTGGATGTACGATATCAGCACATGGGAGACAACCACGCCTTCATTGATCGAATACGTCAACAAGCTACTGGCATCCGCAGTTACTCTGGAGTACTACCTTAGCCGGGACACGACTATCACCGTAGGCACGCAATACGAACCAGAGAAGTTATGGGAGCAGGGCAATGACTATCTGGAGAAGATACGCAAAGGCGATCTGGAACTCCTGGATTCCAGCGACGCACTCATCCCGAGATTGAAGATATCGCCCAGGCAGGGGCCAAGGTCTGTTTCAAGTGCGGCGACCTTCTATCCGGATCGGGCATCAACCAGGAGCTTCGGCACCCTCCCGAGATTCAGTGCACAGCGGGCATTCGTGAGGACATAACATGGCAGATGGAATAACTATGCGCTTCAAGAACGGCAGAGAGTTTCTAGCCAAGATGGACAGGAAAGTCAAGCGATTGGCTAATACCACGAGACCGATGGCCAAGGTTATGGCAGGTATACGAGATTCCATCCTTGACGGCACGATAAACAAACAAGTTGAAACTATGGATGTTGGGCAGGGACGTTTCAAGGCACTGAATCGCAAGTATGCCGCCAAGAAAGCCCGCAAATTCGGATCGAAACCCATCCTGGTTACCAGTGGTGAAATGCTGAAAATAGCACATTTCATAATCAGAGTGGTCAAGAAGGGGGCTGGTCAGGTCGTTGGAACTCTTACCTATAGAGCATCCAAGAAAGTAATGACCCGGGCCCTTACCCATCAGAAGCCCATTACATGGAAAGGCCCCCGAAGAAAGTGGTACGGATTCCGCAGGGGCGACCAGGCCATGATACGCAAAGAACTTGGCAATCACGTGAAGATATCGGTGAGGGCATAACATGGCCGACAAAACATGGGCGGTCTTAGAGGCGGTGGAGACACTGCTCCAAACGATCGCTACATTCAAAAGCATGTCAATCGGATGGGAATCGGACTTGTTCCATAAGGACAAATTCAAAGGTAAGCTACCGGCGGGCTTCATCGAATATCATGGTGACGATGAAGAAGGTCCGTTGGACAGTTCCGGCGAAAGATATGTGCCATTCGTTGCACTCATAATTATCATCCAAAAAGCCGAATCCGTGAAACAGAACCGTAGAGACAAAATGGAATTGGCGACAATCTACAGGGATCTCATCAAGAATAAGGTTGATAGCGATCCGCAATTGGGCGGCCTACAGGTGGCGTTATCACCACTCGGGCCGGCAGTTTTACCGGCGGCAGATGAACGTGTCCCGACTCCGTACTGGGCAATAGAAATTGCAATGCCGCTCGCTATCTGGGAACCACAAGGCAGTAGATAAGGAGGTGAAGTAATGGCGATTACAGGAAGGACCGTATACGTTAATACCGTAACTTTTGACCCAACAGGTGTAGCTCCGGCCGTGAATATCACGAAGGTCATCAGCATTGATTTCGATGATAGCGGAAGCAGAATCACATCGGCAGAGGATAACGCTGTATACATCACTGGCCAACATGTCCACAGCATCGACTTGACGGGGAGCGTTGTGTCTCGTGATACCAATGCAATGAAGTCGTGGACGGCGGGAGAAGTTGGGGCTTTCGCCGCTCTCTTAGGCGACGAGGATGGAACGAATACTTACACGTTAGCAATATCCAACGCCGTAATGATAGGCGTGCCTCGCACGCAGGGGTACGGTTCGTGGGGAGAAACCACGATTAACTTTGGGGCCAAGAGTGCGGATGGCTCTACCTCGGCAGTATCTCTAACCGCAACGCCGTAATAAACGGCACATGAAAGAGGAGGTGACTTAGATGGCAGCTACAGGAAGATCGGTATACGTTAGTGGAGTGACTGTTTGCGGGACCACTATGTCGAAGGCGATAAGTTTAGACTTCGAGGAAAGTGGGAGTCGGATAACGAGCGCTGAGGACAATGATGTTTATATCAGCGGTCAACACGTCCATTCGATTGATGTGACTGGCTCGTGTGTTTCCAGGGATACGAATGCCGCTAAAACAGCGGCTGGTGGGGCTTCTGGAACGGTGGGGGCGACCCTCGGAGACGAGGACGGAATCGCCACCTACGCGCTGGCAATAACGAATGCCGTGACAATCGGCGTTCCGAGAACGCAGTCTTATGGTTCGTGGGGCGAGACAACCATAAACTTTGGGGCCAAAAGCTCCGATGGTTCGACTTCCCCGGTATCGCTTTCATAACCCGGGCAAAAGAAAGGAGATTGTAATGGATGCATTGTTGTTCGCAGGTGAATGGCAGGAAAAACAGAGTACCAGAGAGGATGGGAGATTCCCATTGGTGGACGATATGCAGGAGATAGCGAAGCAGATAGCTCCTGATTGGCCTCAGTATTCAATCACGAAAACCAACTACATGGGGCCAAACTCTCGCTTCGTAACCCCGTATGAACATCCCGTGTGTTCATTTGGGGCGGCCAAGCATCCTGTGTTCAATGTTGGCGAAGAGATAGATGGGTTCCCAGGCGTGTTCGAATTATCCTATGTCGCCGGGATAAAACCTGTTCTCAAGAAGCGCTCTGCGCCCACACCGAAAAATCCTAGCTATACGCTATTCGCACTGGAGGGATTTGAAGAAGATGCACCGAAAAAAACTACCAAGAAGAAAGCTGAGCCGGCAGAGGGTGGTGGCGAATGAGCTTAGAACAGCAATGCCGGAGAAAGCCTGACATCGAAGGTATCCCTGTCAGGCTTCGCAACGGTGAAGACTGGCTGATACCAAAGGGCGAAATTGTACCCATCTTCGAGAAGGAGGATGGGCAATGGATGTTGAAACGCATGGGGATAGGTGGGCCGTTCAAGAAACGTTTCAATCGCATACACGAATTGCTTGAGAAGGCCGCGGAAAAAGATTCCCTGCCGAAAGATATGTTTGAAGAGATGACCACGCTCGGCCTTGAAATCCCGGCCATGGCGCTGGATCAGAACTACGATCTTACCTCCGATCAAATCGGCGATCTCATAGATCCCACGGATCAAAAGATGCTTACCAACATAATGGCCGCCTTGCGTGGTGTTGATCGGTCAGAAAAAGATGTCGGGGAGAACCAGGATGATGAGCAGCTATCCGATGACGAAAAAAAAAAGGAGTAGAATGGGTGAATGTTATCATGATAGCCAACAGGATAAATAGGAACTTCAAAACCAAGGCTATGCTTTGCGGCGTACTCAGGATACTCAGTTCGTCTGGTAGAGCGATGCAATTTGATGAGTATATCATCGAGAGGAAAGATGGAGAAGTGGATGGCACTAAGATTGCAGGACAATTCTAATGGCTGAAGAACTCAAAGTAGTAGTAACGGCCGATACCCGAGATTATATGCGTGGCATGAAGAAAATACATCATGCCACCCGCCAGAATCGTGATGAGTTCGGCCGTTTCACAAAGAAAGCCACCTTTGGTTGGGCGGCCATAGGCACTGCGGCTGTGGCCGCTGGCGCGGCAATTGCCGCAACTGCCGTAATACTTGGCAAGAAAGCTGTCAAATCTGCGGTTGATTTTCAATCTGCCGTGTTAAAGACGCGCACGATGCTTGATATTACAGAAGACCAAGTGAGCGATCTGAATGAACGACTCGAAGAGCAGTCCAAGGTGTGGGGCATACCTGCAATAGAACAAGCCGCTGCGGCTTACAAAATCGCTTCAGGAATGACAAAGGATGTCGATGAAGCGATGAAATTCTTGACTGCAACCAACAAACTTGCCGTAGTGGGTTTTGATGCATTGGAAGGTTCTACCGCAACCACGATCAAGGTCATGCGAGCAGCCGGCTTCGACATTTCGAGAACCGACGAGATAACAAAGAAGTTGTGGGCCACAGTCCGTGCCGGTATTCTGGAAACTGCCGATCTTGAAGGCGCGATGGGAAAGCTGGGTACTGCGTTCGAGTTCGTCCCATTCGAGCAAGTCAGTGCCGCATATTCCGTACTCACAACAAAGCTGGGATCAACCGAGGAAGCTGCGACAGCACTCAACAAATTAGTTCTCGCCCTAACAAGCACAACTTCTAAGGGTGCAAGGGCGGCACGAGAGCAGGGTATCGAATTCGGCATTGTTGCGCTACAAGAGAAGGGCTTGATTGGAATACTCAAAGAACTTGATGTGCTACATGATAAGGATATCGCCGCTTGGAAGGAGACATTTCCTGAACTGCGGGCATTCCGTGGTGCCGCGGGCCTGACGGGCGAATCTCTTGTTGAGATGGGCGATAACCTATCGACCTTCAGTGAAAAGATGCTCCTGTTCGACAAACTCCTTTTGGAAGTTATGGGATCTGCGCGAAAAGAAGCAGACAGGACACGCGAAGAATGGGACGATGCATGGAGAGATATAGGGGAAGAGATCTTGCCTGGCATGACGAAAGTGCTCAAAGAAGACTTGCTCCCATTACTACAAGATTTCAGTGGTTGGATAAAGGATAACCGTGAGGATATCACTTCTTTCTTTACTGATCTCAGTGAGGTACTGAAAGAGGCTGTGAATCTTGCGGCAGAATTAAAACCAGCATTTGAGGTTGCAGCCAAGGTCGCACCCACCGTAATTCCTGTTGCCAGAGCAGTCATAACCGGAATTCGGAGACCACCGGTAGGAGTTCTGGGGCCAGGACTTGGACCCCTTGAAGCTAGTATACGTGGTGCTATATTTTTGGGCGCTAATTATTTCGATGCCAAAAGCTCCAGGGATAGAATGGAAGACGGGGCTTTTGCCCAGAAGGTGGCCTCCTAATGTCGGCGACATACGCTAATCCAACAGGGGCCGGCGCCACAACGCTACCAGAATACACAACCGATTGGGGTCCGCCGGCGCTAGTGCATAAGACGTGGGGCTTCTTCGGGGCGAACGGCGAGAACTATATGCATGGCGGAACGAGAGGTAGGAACTTTTCGGTGTCCGGCACTTGCCCAGTCACGACGATCCCGACTTTCGAGGGATGGCTGAACGGCATCGAAGGAACAACGGTTATAGAAGGAATCACAGATAACAACGTGCTCGTTATGAATGTGAGCTTCGGGAAAAGATTTAAGGATGCACAGGACAACGTTATTTACTGCCCCTACACTATCAACTTTCTCCAATTAAGAACGTGAGGTGAGACATGGCCGATGATACCCCGAGTGTAGCAAAAGCAGATTACCCATCATTCACGGGATACGCCGCTGATGATGTGTGGGACCAAGGAACTAAAGTAGCTCCGAATTCGCAATACGTGGATGGCTGGTGGGTTTCTCAAATACAATCCGAAGTGTTGGCCCACCAGCAACTCCTGCAGGGTGGTGCCGCACAGCTATTCTCGCCAGAGCTGATGGGTACACCCGGAGCCAATCCGGCAGTACTGAGTGAATTCGCAACAAGCGGTGCGTCGATCATGACATTTGTGGATGCGGCCACGAGTTCGATTCTCATAAACGCCCAAGTGCTTGCGGCCGCCATGGATGTAATAATCGTATGGTCGGCAACGCCAATTACTGGCAATGTCGTCTGGCAAGCGGCATACTTGGAGACTGCAGACGATGCAGACATGGATGTTGCGATGGCAACAGAGCAGACGATTGATGCGGTGAGTGGATCGGCAGATGGACAGGTAAAGACCACCGTATCCTTGACAGGATTAACGATAGGCAATACACTCATGCTCAAGGTATCGAGACTCGGGGCAGATGGATCCGATTCACTAACAGCAACGGCAAACGTTGTGATGGTGAAGCTGGAGAAAGCATAAGATGACCAATACTATGGTTTGCCAACAGGATGTCCGTGTTATAGATGGGCAGGCGAGGCTCTTTACTAACGGCTATTGGCGCAAGGCACGATTGATAATTTGCAGGCAATGCGGAAGAGGCTGGTACATGCTCGAGCATAAGAAATGCAAGGGGCTTTGCCGCAAATGTATGAATAAAGGCAGAAATAATCCAATGCATGGGCGTAAGTTACCGAATGACGGCTTCAGAAAAGGGCATCGCCACTCAGAGGAATCCAAGAAGAAAATGAGTGCATCTCATAAACAAGAATTTGCTCTGGGGCGGAAGCCTTGGAATGAAGGACTGACCACACAAACCGATGAACGTCTCAAGGAATGTGGGGCTAAGATTGCCACAGCATTAAAAGGCGGAACCGCTTCCAACGAAGCAAAAGAGAACATGAGGAAATTTTGGGCCGGCTTGGATCCCGACAAGAGAAATGCGTGGATAAAGAAAGCAAGCGTTGGAAGGAAGGGGAGAAAGATGCCCCCCGAGGTCGGTGAAAGACGGAGGGGCAGTAATAACTCTAACTGGCGTGGTGGAAAATCTTTCGAGCCTTATCCGATAGGATGGACTCGAACATTTAAAGAACAAATCCGCCGCAGAGATAACTATACTTGTCAGATATGCGAAGTACCAGAAGCCGAGTGTGAGAAGCGACATCATGTCCACCATATCGATTATGACAAAAAAAATATAAAGCCCGAGAATTTGATTACGCTTTGTAATAGTTGCCATACGAAAACGAATTTCCACAGAAATTGCTGGGAGAAATACTTCAATGGCGAATAAGAGGGTGGTGGCCCACATTAACAACTGGTGTATCTTGGGTGGCGTGGAGAGTTTGGTAATGGATTTTGCCCGAACATTCCCGCAGTACCAGCACGTACTCGTAACGATAAACGAGAGGTGTGAAGATCTCAACTTCGTGAAATACATACAGGGACAAGGCATCAGATATATTAACGCGGGTGGTAAGCTGACGAAGGCTATCGTGGAAGAATTGGATCCAGCCATGATACTGCTCCACAACACCCGCGGCGAAAACCTTGAAGGCGAGTGGCCATACGCATGGCTTGGAGAAGGACGGAAAGTGATCGGCGTACATCACGCCAAAACATGGCCACTGGTGCATGCTGACCTGGATTGGTTCGTGAGCAATTACGTCCGGAAGCCGTATGCGAAATGCGAAGCCAGGATGAAGGCGTTTACCATGCCGCCATGTGTAGTCGAGGATGCATATCTGGATATCGAAAGAAACGGACGGAAGCCGGTTATCGGTAGGATACAGAGCGGTACGAATCTCAGCAAAGGCAAAGTGCCGGCGCAGTTCTTCGAGTTGCTCGAGAAAGTGGATGGGTGCGATTTCTTCGTGGTAACATCCAATGCGCTGGCAAAAGATAACAAGTCACGGAAGCGATTCCGGTTCGCACCGATCAAGCCGGGGG
>SDBV01003148.1_pt1 | contig 24565 bp, 25 predicted proteins | sample 2277081 | NCBI WGS metagenome assembly SDBV01 (sample SAMN10402039, study PRJNA504765) | marine sediment metagenome | isolation source: marine sediment core GS10_PC15, 223 cmbsf | place: Arctic Ocean: Southern Knipovich Ridge | collected 2010 | reverse complement strand
CGTTATTGTGTTGCATGCCGGGTCTCCTTTGGATTGTGGTTGTTCGTAACTCACAACCCTATGTGAGGCCCGGTCTTTCTATCTGGCTGAAACGTTCACAACGTCCGTAGGCGGGTCACCTAGGTAACTGATAGTTCCACCGCAGTCTGCTACTTCCAAAGCTGCTTGATTAGTTAAATGAATGTCAAGATTGTGTACAACAGCCATGCGCCCGCCCCAATTAACTACCTTAACTAGAAAATCAAATCGGATACACGTTGGATCATCGCCTGTGTAAGAAGAGTCTGAAGGAGTTCCTCCGGAACCGATCACTAGTTCAGCGGGCGAAGTCATCGCCCAGTAATCACGCCACAGCGCAGCGGATGCAAGCACAATGGCAGTGGCGGCTGTCAGGAACACGATCAGGTCGCCGAAATGTATCTCCCAGAAGCCACCAGTTTCATGATAGTTACCGACTAGCACTTCTATTGTTTGCACAACCATCAATGAAAGCCTAGCTTGCACTGATTATTAAGTACGATGACCTGAACGTTGATCTGAGATTCGACCTAGTCACTCTAGTTGTATATTTAATTAGCTTAGTCAGAACAGCTATCAGAGAGCTACTAGTTTGAGGGGCCCGCGAGAGCGGGTCTTTCACTTAGGCGTTGGGTGCTTCACGCTGTGCTCTGAGACGTTGAGATCCCCTACTTTTTCTTTTTACGCAGCACGTCATAGAAGTGCGGCTCGGTCTTCCCCGCTTGTTTGAGAAGCGACCGAAAGAATGACTTGTCCCTGATTTCAGCATTTCCATGAGAAGCTCGCGTATGACCGAGCACTCTTCCTTCACTGTCGTACTTAACCCAAGTCTCGTGCTTTTTAGAACGCTCGAGCTTGAAGCCATTCCGCTTGATTACCTTGCGATACTCGTTCCAGGTTGGCGGCACTTTATCTAGAAATGAAGGCGAACCATGAGTCCTGAGACACCCTTAGTAGGGCCGTATACACACCGTGCTGCTCATTCTCTGGCGACAACGCCTTATCTTTGATGACCTCTAGATAATCCTGAGCAGCCCTGTGGAGATCTTCAAAGGCTTCTGTGACACTCTCTCCGTACCCAAGTGAGCCCAGCTCGGGACACCGAGCAATCCAACCCTCGTCACCGCGGGTAAAAACGGCTGACAATCTTCTCTTCACAACAGAGACGGAATAGCGACTCGCCTCATTTAGTGTTGGAGCTTTATATCGAACCTTCCAAGGTTGGTCTTCACCAACAATATCTGGTTGCTTTCCAGGGCCAGCTATTTCGATCGGACCACCAGCAGTAGCTAGTTCAGTCATTCTCAGCATCGCCTTCCGTTTGTCCTTTTGCGCGCTTCACATTCTCTTCATATCTATCTAAATTCTTGCTAATCGTCGACATCAGCGGGAACAAAAACGATGGCGCGGCCTTCACCCTAGCCACCACGATTGCGACACTGCCGCCGCTTTCGCCCGGTACTATCTGACAAAAATCCAACGTGAAGTCATGCTCGGTTTGGTGAGAGATTACAGCGAGGTTCGAATAAACACCGGTCTGGTGCTCATCCGGAACAACAATCTCTAGTTTTGTCTCGTCGTTCATTTCCTCTCTTTCAAGTCTATAGGCAGTTTTCCTAATTTCCGAGATTACCTGTTAAAAGTGAGAATCGACCCCCACCCGTGACGCGCGCGAATTTGCCACAGTTGCTGTTCTGCTTGGGCCGGATTAGGTGTTTTCAAAAGGCACCAGAAGCGTTTTGGTGCCTAATTCGACCCAAAACGGCCATACTTCGGCCTAAAACACACTTGCCCAAAAACAGCGCAACCCGGTTCCCTGCGCGGAATAGCGGGGTTTTCAGTAAATTCATACGCACGCTTGTCGAGCTGGCGCTCTCCCAACTGAGCTATGCGCCCTGAACCTTCGGCAGATCAACCGAACTGTCAGAATTCTACTCTAGCCCTACATCCCCTCGGGGACGGCTGTACTTGCAGCACCGTGTGGGGCATCCTTGCCTATCTCCTGAGCTTTGATCGTTACCTCGAACGTATCGCAGGTTGAGTACTTGGGCTCCCAACTGATCTCTTTCTTCAGCTTCTCGTTCGATACGACCCACGGGTAGCGCAGGAAGTAGAGCATTCCCGGCGGAGACTCGGTTCTTGGAGCGTGCATCTTCCAGAGAGCAGCGGCTATCTTGTACATCGTCTTGAAAGATATCTTTCGGCTTTTGAGCCCAACCTTGGTCGCGCACTCGCTCCACGTCATCGTGCCGTCACCGCCGATGTTGTAAATTCCTTTCTTCTTGCCCAGAATAAGCCCGGCGATCGCCTCGACTAAGTCATCCTCGTGTACGAACTGGATCGGCGGGTCAGCACCGTCAAGTAACGGCATGAATGGGAAGTTCTGCCAACTGCGTGAGATGAAGTTGTCTACGTTTGGGCCGAGCACTATGCTGGGCCTCACCAGCGTCATCGTCGATTTGGGGTTCTGTAGAGCCCATAGCTGACATATCCGGTCAGACTCCGCCTTGTCACGAGCATATTCGAACTGAGGGACTCCACGTACTGGCTGTTCCTCCGGTATCGGCACCGGATTGTCGGGCCAAGCCCCATATGCAGTAGCCGACGAGGTTACAAATACATGCTTGATACCCGCGGTTGATGCTGCACCCAGTACGTTTTGGCATCCGTTTACGTCAATGGCGTACATCTTTTCCAGATCGTGAATCGGGTTGAGGATGAAGGCTAGGTGAACCAAGCAGTCAGGCTTTTCCTCTGCAAGCAGTGAATGGATCCTCGGACCGCTTACATCGCACTCCACGTACTCGGTCTTTGCTGTTGTCTGTCTCGGTGGCCTCACGTCAGCGATTACCACTCTCTCGACATCTTTACGTTCGATCAACAGATCGATCAATCGTGTTCCGATATAGCCAGAACCTCCGGTAACTACGTAGCGCATACTCGTCTCCTCGTCTCCTTCATTTATGTGGTGCGCCAAGCATGCTATTCGCTGCTTAGCGCCCCGTCTAGTCCTACGTCAAAACTGATTGAAGACGAGACCATTCGATCTGCTTGAAAAGCCCCTGTTTTTCACTATTAAGCAGGCATTAAGGCTACTTGCCAACATTCGCTGAACCACTACTATGTGTTCAGGACTGACATACCGGAAGGGAAAACCCCTGTCGGTGGCACGTTCGAAAATAACTAAGGGCCCCTCGGGGCCCTTTTTTTATTATGACACCCAAAAAGACCTGCAAACAGGCATTGTTAAGCAGTAGTTAAGGTTTGTTGCATAAGTAACTTTCTGTCCGCTACGGGGTTATTATGTGTACATAGGACCGACATACCGGTAGGCAGGGAGCCAGCCGGTGGCACGTCCTGAAAATAATTAAGGGCCTCCTTGCGGGGCCCTTCTTTTTGATGAGCTTTTCAAGAACCTATCCGGGTAGCTCCCAAGCTCATATGGGTCAGCAACCAGCCACAAACCACTAGAATCGTGGCCTGACCAAACAGAGGCATAAGCTGCAACCAAACGCGCTAGAAATACATTAGGAGACCAGACCGATGCAGATGCAGATTGAATCTAGGCACTTCGGAGACGTGCAGGTACTTGCACCGGAGGTATTTAAAGACGATCGTGGCTACTTTATGGAGGTCTATCGCTTAGACCAGTTCAAAGAGCTTGGTCTGCCCGAGGAGTTCCTACAGGAAAACCAGTCAGGCTCTACAAAAGGCGTTCTTAGGGGCCTTCACTTCCAGTGGGATGAACCGATGGGCAAGCTCATGCGAGTCACACAAGGCCAGGCTTTCCTAGTCGCTGCAGATATTCGCCACGGCTCACCCACCCTTGGTGAGTGGTTCGGCACGGTTGTTTCGTCCGAAGATAAAAGACAGCTCTGGGCACCTGCCGGGTTCGCGCGGGGTTTTTGCGTTCTTTCCGACTTCGCAGAGATCCAGTACAAGTGCACTTCCATATACAACCCGGAGGGCGAGGGTGGAATTGCCTGGGACGATCCCGAGATAGGCGTCGAGTGGCCAGTCTCTGACCCCATCCTCTCCGACAAAGATACGACTGCTCAGTCGTTTGCAGATTGGCTGAAGACGAGCGAATCTCAATGCTTTCAGTATGAGAGCTCTCACGCATCTTTCTAATCGTCTCAACCGAGCATCAGTTTGAGAGGCGACGGCCGGAATCGAACCGGCGTAAAGGGCTTTGCAGGCCCCTGCGTAAGCCACTCCGCCACGTCGCCTTGTACTAACTAAAGCCTATCGTTTACCAGATATCACGACGCTGCGTCCCTTGCAACAAGCGCCGCCCCAATAACCCCAGCTTCAGGCCCCAATTCGGCCAATACTATCTTCGCCTGCTCCATTGGCGCATCCAGCGCCCATTTCTTAGCCTCTTCTCGGGCGGGCTCAATCAGTATTGAACCGGCGTTTGACACGCCGCCACCTATGACGACGATGTCCGGGTTGAAGATGTTGATCATGCTGGCCACTCCCACCCCAAGATTTCTGGCAAGCCGTTCGAATATCTCGCCCATCTCATGATCTCCGGACCTGGCGGCCTGGAGCACGTCCTCCCCACTCTTGCCGTCCGCCATCGCCTCCAGTGCACTTCCCGAAGCGTTGTTTTCTAATGACCCCAACTTCGGAAAGCCCTCGGACTCTTCCCTGTTTTTATCGATGATCATGTGGCCCGCTTCGCTCGCATAGCCTCGGGAACCGCGCATGATCTCGCCATCGATAACGACACCGCATCCCACTCCGGTTCCGACTGTGAAGCACACAAGCACCTTGCATCCTTTGCCCGCACCCAGGCGGGCCTCGGCATACGCTGCACAGTTGGCATCGTTATCGAGCGCAACCGGTAGGCCAAACCGCTGCTCGAACTTCTCACGAATCGGCATATTCTCTATCGGTAGGTTTACAGAAGCAACGGCAACGCCGCGTTCCTGGTCTATTTGGCTGGGGATTCCCAGACCTATCGCTGTAACGTCACTGCATTCGTCCAAATGCTCTTGAACGAGCCGGTACAGCTCATCAAGAAGTTTGTCCTTGTCATGGCCTCGAACCTTCACCACCCGCTGCTGAATCAACCGATCACCGTCAAGAACAGCTCCCAACGCTTTTGTCCCACCGAGGTCGATACCGATGACTTTGGCGTTACTCATCGATCGCCACTGTCTAGCTCCTCAGCGGCTGCGCTGTCTAAAAAGTAATGCAACCGCTCTTCGCCACCGATCGGCGTAATGTGAGATGCTGGTAGCGTCGGGTCCCCCATTAGAACACGCTGCATAATATCTGCCTTGTCTGCTCCTTTTACCAGCACTGCGATCTGATCGCTGGCGTTAATGACGTCAAAAGTGACAGTAACCCTATCCACATCCGGGATCCCGCCTCTTGTTACAGCAACAAGTTGATCGTCGGGCAGCTTCCCAACGTATTTTGGAAATATCGAGGCGGTATGTCCGTCTGGGCCCACGCCCATGATGATCAGATCAAAACTAGGTTTTGGGCCTAGATGGTCGATTAGCTCCTGTCTGTACTGGGTTGCTGCGTCTTTTGCTCCCAACTCGCCCTTGATCCTGTGGACCTGGTCGTCGGGCACCGGTACGTTATTTAACAAGGTCTTTTTGGCCATCAGGTAGTTTGATGATGGGTCGTCTGGGCTGACAGCACGCTCGTCACCCCACCATATGTGTGTGCTCTCCCAAGGAATATCCTCTAGGTACGGTTCCTCGGCAAGTTTTCTATACAGCACAATGGGAGTGCTTCCCCCGCTCAACGCAATGTTGAAGATCGATCCCCGGGAACGCTCGGCAACTCTTGCTACAAATTCAGCTGCCAGCTTTGCAATCGCTTCCCGATCCACCGCGACAACAACCTCATGCACTTTAGATCACCCTTCTTTTAAGTACAGTTTCGGCCGGTACGGCTAGTAGCCGTCATGCAGCGCTTTCTGCACCCCTCACAGCGCCAATACCCTCAATCGTCTCCCGCGCTATACGCGCAACGTTATCGGGAGTGAAACCGAACTTCTCCGCAAGCTCGCCCGCTGGAGCGGAGGCACCGAAACGCTCCATGCCGATGCACGTGCCTCTGTCGCCTGTAAACCTCTCCCATCCCAAAGAGGCGGCGGCCTCGACCGAGACCCTCGCGCTCACGTTCCTCGGCAAGACCTGCTCTTTGTAGTCTGCATCCTGATCCTCGAACAGCTCCCAACAAGGCATGCTCACGACTCTTGTGCCTATACCACCATCGGCCAGCAACTTCCGTGCCTCCAGCGCGAGGCTCACCTCTGATCCACTTGCAATCAGCAACACGTCTGGCTCGCCGTTCTCTGAATCTGCAAGTACGTAAGCTCCACGCTTTAGACCGGACGCCTGCCCAATGCCGTCAGTCACGATCGGCAGATTCTGCCTGGAAAGCACAAGTGCAGTCGGGCCATCCGTCCGCTCTATCGCGCACGACCATGCAATGCTTGTCTCGTTAGCATCGGCCGGTCGAATGGTCCTCATGCCAGGAATAGCCCTCAAAGACGCCAGCTGCTCAATCGGCTGGTGGGTCGGCCCGTCCTCGCCTACCCAGAAGCTGTCGTGCGTGAATGCATATATGACGGGAGCCCCCATCATCGACGCGAGCCTGATCGTGGGTCGCATGTAGTCGGAGAAAATCATGAATGTGGAGCCGAAGACGCGCAGGCCTCCGTATCGTGCAATACCGTTCATGATCGATCCCATCGCGTGTTCGCGGATGCCGAAATGGATGTTGCGCCCAAGGTATCCACCCGGCTCAAAGAACCCGCCGTCATCGATCTTTGTCTTCGTCGATGTCACCAAGTCCGCAGCCCCTCCAACCAACTCTGGCACGCGCTCAGCGATCGCGTTGAGCGACTTGGCCCCGGCTGTCCTGGTCGCGACCGGGTCGTCCCCTATCGCCGATTCGGGGAGATCCTTGTCCCAGCCGTCTGGTAGCTTGCCCTCGATTCTCCTATCGAACTCAGCTGCAAGATCTAAGTGCTCTTCCCTGTATCTTGCAAAGAGCTCTTTCCATTCGGTCTCCAGCTTAGCTCCGGTCTCACGACACTTACGCATGTGTTCCAATGCCTCGTCGGGCACATAAAAACTCTTATCCTCGGGCCAGTCGAGGTTACGCTTGGTCAGCACCACCTCTTCCTCCCCTAGTGGCGCACCATGCGCTGCGGGCGAGTCGTGTTTGTTCGGGCTGCCGTCGGCTATGTGTGTGCGCAAGACTACGATCGATGGGCGCTCGTCATTGCGACCGCTCTCTATCGCACCTGCGATATCGTCAAGACCGGCGTTGTCACCAAGGATCTGCACATGCCAGCCGAAGCTCTCAAACCTCGCGGCTCTGTCTTCGGTGAACGCAATCTCGGTAATGCCGTCGATCGTTATATGGTTGTCGTCGTAGATGTAGACGAGGTTTCCGAGCAACAGGTGCCCCGCAATCGATGCCGCCTCCGATGAAAGGCCTTCCATCAAGTCTCCGTCTGAACATATGCAATAGATATGAGAGTTAACGATTTCGTACCCAGGCTTGTTGAAGCGCTCTGCCAGCATCCGATCCGCGATAGCCATTCCGACGCCGTTTGCAAACCCCTGCCCTAGTGGACCGGTTGTCGTCTCGACACCGCTTGTGATATCGCACTCGGGGTGGCCCGGCGTCAGGCTGTCCAGTTGACGAAACCGCTTCAGATCGTCAAGCGAGAGGCCGTACCCGGTCAGATACAGGAGGCTGTACAGCAGCATGGAGGCGTGGCCCGCAGAGAGCACAAAGCGGTCCCGCCCCGGCCACTCAGGATTTGCCGGACTGTGTCGAAGAAACCTAGTCCAGATCAGATACGCCACATGCGCAAGACCCATCGGCGCCCCCGGATGCCCAGAGTTTGCTTTCTGAACAGCGTCGATCGAGAGCGTTTTAATCGTGTTGATGCAGAGTTTGTCTAGAGAGTCGTCTCGAACTTGTGTCATATAGATTGAATTGAGGTCACTTTTTTAGATTATCTGCATTTTCTTTAAAAAGTCGCGAAAACCCACATGCAGTAGATTATGTCAATCAACGGATCGATTGCTACCCCCAACTTAAATATTTCTAAGTCGTTTAAGCAACGAGAGTTGCAATCGGCTACCGCGAAGCGTCAAGTCGTTGTAGAGTGAAGATAAGCCGGATCTTATAAATGCTCTTTTATCTTAGAACTGGATAGATCGATGCTTGATGTAAAAGCAGCGCTAAAGAAGATCATCGACAGTGGGGCATCCGACCTCCATCTAAAGGTGCCCTCTCCCCCTCTCATGCGACTTCATGGAAAGCTCAAGCCGATCGAGGGATTCGACCCATTGACTAGTACCGACACAGATGCTGCACTCGACGAGTTGCTGGCTAGTGAAGAGAAGCGCAGGGAGTTCGAAAAGGAAGGCGAGGCTGATTTCTCGTACGAGTTTGTGGAGTCTTCGCGTTTTCGTATTAATGCGTTCCGTCAGCGCGGTTCAACCAGCATTGTCTGTCGATCCATCCCGATGGAAGTCCCGACTGTCAAGGAGCTCGGACTTCCCAACGTCATAGAACAACTTGCAGAGGAAGAGCGCGGCATTATTCTCTGCACGGGCACGACCGGATCGGGCAAGTCCACCACGATGGCAGCGATGATCGCACATATGAACGAAAAATTCGCAAAGCACATCGTATCAATAGAGGACCCGATCGAGTACGTGCACAGCGATATCAAATGTGTCATCAATCAGCGGGAGGTAGGTCTTGATACGACCTCATTTCGCAGAGCTCTGCGACGAGTACTTCGTCAGGACCCAGATGTAATCATGATCGGCGAGATGCGCGACGAGGAGACAGTCCGCACAGCGTTGACGGCTGCAGAGACGGGGCACTTGGTGATGAGCACGCTGCACACTATCGACGCCGTAGAGACAGTGAACCGGATCGTCGATTTCTTCCCTCCACACAAGCAACAACAGTCGCGGATTATGCTCGCGGGAACGCTTAAAGGGGTCATTTCACAGCGACTTGTCCCGACGGTTGATGGAATAGGCAGGGTCGCAGCGTGTGAGATACTGACGATGACCGGTCGAGTACACGATCTGATCCTCAGGCCCGAGGAGACAAGTAAGCTGATAGACGTCATAGCTGAAGGCACCTACTACGGTATGCAGACCTTCGATCAAGCGCTTCTAGGCCTGTATAAGGACAGTCGCATCTCTTTGGATGAGGCTATGCGAGCATCGTCGAGGCCACACGATTTCAAGTTGATGATCGAGTCTGAAGGCAAGCGGGCTTCGGCCGTATAGACGTACTTCCCACAAAGAACAGTTAGCTCATTACCAAGAGGCTCTAATACAGTCTGGCGCAAATGCCGATACATGGAATGAGTTTTTCGCCAAGGAGGGCGCTTGGTCGTATGTACTAAAAAATTCGATACCAGACATATGTCAGGTATTTCAACATATATCTATGGCCTAAAAAAGGCGGTAATTGGATGATTCACGCTACGCCGACACGTATCTCTTCTCATAAGTCCAGTGACGAGATCACCACGCAGCTCAAGACGCTGTCCACGGTCCTCGCGGGATTCGTCATCCTGCTGGCACTGATCGTCCTAGTCGGCTGGCGATTCGACATCGTATCGCTAAAAAGCGTCGTACCTGACCTGGTTCCGATGAAGGCAAATGCAGCCATCTGCTTCTTTCTCGCAGGAGTGTTCCTTGTTCTTTTCGGAATCAACCCAGAAGGCAGACGGACATACCACGTAAGGCAAGCATGTGCCTTCGGAATAATATTGATCGGCCTGCTGACGTTAGTCGAGCACATATCGGGATCAGGCATCGGCATCGACCAGCTTCTATTTTCAGTGGAGGAAGAGGTAACAGGCATATCCAATCCGGGGCGTATGGCGCCGAACACGTCTTTCATATTCATCCTGCTTGGAACCAGCCTACTGTTGATCGGGTTAAGGCGAGTGGACGATCAAAGGCCGTCCCAGCTTTTGGCGCTGATCGTGTTCCTTTTCGCAGCTGTCGCATGGATCGGCTATACAACCGGTGCGCAATCGTTTGAAGGTATCTCTTCCTTTACGCGAATGGCTGTCCCATCGACTATCGCGTTTATGTTGATCGGCGTCGCTGCCCTCTGCGCCCGGCCGAACGCCGGGTTTATGTCCACCCTTACTTCCGACAACGCCGGAGGTGTTGCTGCCAGGAGGCTGCTTCCCGCAGCCCTCGGCCTGCCGCTCGTACTTTTGTGGCTCAAGTCAGCTGGCGAAGGGGCCGGTCTCTATGCATACGACGTGGGCACATGGCTACTGGTACTTGTAAGCCTTCTTGTATTTGGGCTCCTCATCTGGCTTACCGTACGACCTCTTGAAAAGGCGGACACCAAGCTGAAGAAAACGGCAGCCGAGCTAGCCAGGTCGAACTCCGAGCTGGAAAACTTCGCATACATAGCTTCGCACGATCTCAAGCAGCCACTTCGAAAGATCAAGGGTTATACGAAACTTCTCGCAGAGCAGTACAGAGGCAAACTTGATCCCGAGGCCGATGAATTCATGGACTACACCGTCGATAGTGCTGAGCGGATGCAGGAGCTGATCGACGACCTGCTCGCCTATTCGCGGATAAGTACAGACGAGAAGTCTTTGACACCGGTGGACAGTGGTCAGATCTGCGACGACGCTATCGCAGACCTAGATGTCGCAATCAATGAGAGTCATGCGAAGGTAGACCACGGTGAGATGCCCCAGGTTACGGTCGACCCTGCTCAGCTCGAGCAGGTATTTCTGAACCTTCTGGGTAACTCAATAAAGTTTAACAACGGCAAATCCCCGCGCGTGCATATTGAGGCCGAGAGAGAAAACGGAAATTGGGTCTTCAGCGTGCAGGATAATGGGATTGGGATAGAACCTGAGTATCGTGAACGAATATTTGAAATCTTTAAGCGACTATCGTCGCGGGATCAGTATGAAGGCTCTGGACTTGGTCTGGCAATATGTAAGAAGGTCGTCGAACGACATGGTGGCCAAATCTGGTTGGAGTCGAAGCCAGGTGTGGGCAGCACCTTCTACTTCACGATCCCGGCAGTAAAGGAGGAGGATGTAAATGTCGGCTGATGAAAACTACCCCGCGCAAGACAGCAACACCACATCACCGAGGCCTATCGAGATACTCCAAGTTGAAGACGATGAGGGCGATGCTCGACTCTTGGACATAACCTTAAAAAAGTCAAAGGTTGCCAACACAATACATACAGTCAAGGATGGGGTTGAGGCTCTGATGTTCCTTCGCGGTGAAGGCCAGTACGCTACCTCGCCACGGCCTCATCTTGTGCTCCTCGATCTCAGCCTGCCACGAAAAGACGGCCACGAGGTGCTGTCGGAGATCAAGGCCGACGACAACTTAAAAGACATCCCCGTAGTTGTGCTCACATCATCAAACAATGACAAGGACCTCCTAAGTGCGTACGATCTGAAGGCCGACGGCTACATCAATAAACCGATCGACTTCAAACAGTTCATATGGATCGTCGGCCAAATTGAGAGATTCTGGATTTCGGTAGTGGACCTACCACAACGGTAAAAGGTTCTGGGCTTGAGATAGATAATGGAGAAACCGCGACCCTTATTCCTAGTAATCCTCGGAGTAGCAGTCCTCGTGCTGATCTACTTGCTCGTAATAAAAGGGGGAGGCGATAACAGCGACCCTCCACCAGAGCCTGCAACACAGACACAAACTCAAACCCAGCCGTCTACTCCGGATGTGCCTACTACGACTACCCCACCGGATACCTCAACTACTAAAAAAGATCCGGAGCCAGACTCGTCGTCTTCAGAACCCTCTCCGCTCAGCCTACCGCCTAGTGTCGCGAGCGCGATGCTTAAGGGCAAGGTCGTTGTAGTTCTTTTCTGGTCGCCCAAAGGACCGGTCGATCGAAGAGCTAAAAAATCGGTCGATCGACTACGAAAAAGCCAACCAAAATCAAAGGTGGCGGTCTTCTACGCTTCCCCCGACGAGATTGCAGACTACAGCTTTATCGCCGGCGATCTAAGCCAGACACCGGCGATCGTGGTCGTAGATCGCGCCTACAAGACAAAGGTTGTCGAAGGCTTCATCGACTACACCAGCATCTTGCAGATGGTCCGTGAAGCACGCAAGGTGCCACCCGCTTAGAAACTTAGCCACTGCCTGACTAAAAAAAAGTGAAGTATCGGCCAAAATGTGCCGATAAGTTCAATGATCGACATAATATGGCGGGGCTCTCCTGCGGTGCCGTTAGTGCTGTAGGTTGCGTGACGCAAGGATGAGAGCCAAGTCATGACCCCAAGGCCAATGGAGGGTAAAAGTGCCAGACACGGATGTAGATGGCGCAGAAAAAAAGGTCTTCAACATCGACGATGGGAGCCCGGCTACCATCGAAGATGCTGGTACCGGCATCTACCCCCCGTCTAAGCGAGGCGGTCGTGGCCGAAATATTACCGACCTACTGATAGAGCTCGGTTACGCGACACGCGAGCAGATCGACTTTGCGATACAGAAATCACGCCAGAGCCCGGGCCAATCTCCCAAGCAGATACTGCTAGACGAAGCAACTATCAGCCCTGATCAGCTCTCTAGAGCGCTCGCCGAGCGTTTCGGCCTGCACTTTCTCGATCTCAGCGAGTTCAAGGTGAATTTTACCGCCGTTAACCTGATCGACGTTGAAACCGCGAGACGCTACAGAGCGGTACCGGTCGAATACGTCGACGAGGGAACAGTTTTGCTTGCAGTTACCGATCCTGCAAACGTGCTCGCCTTGGACGACCTGGCAATAGCGACTGGTCACAGTGTAAGACCTGCGGTCGCTTCTCCATCCGACATCGAAGTGTTGATCGGTCAGATGAGCAAGCTCGATGAAAATATCGAGGCTGCAATCTCGACCGAGGAAGAAGAGGAGCCGGAGGAGATAACCGACATCCGTGAGTCGGCTCAAGATGCACCGATTATCCGGCTGACAAACGCGATTATCGCACAAGCGCTCGAGTCAAAGGCGTCCGACGTCCACCTCGATCCAGGCGATAACGAGATGCAGATTCGGTACCGGATCGACGGAGTGCTGACCGACGCGACCACGTTGCCAAAACGCATGATCCCGGGAGTCGTATCTCGAGTGAAGGTGATGGCCGACTTGGACATCGCGGAACACCGGATACCCCAGGACGGCAGAGTGACATTAAAGGTGGGTGACCATCCTGTCGATATCCGTGTGGTTACGCTGCCATCGTCTCGTGGTGAGGCCGTGGTCATGCGCCTGCTCGACAAGGAGCAGTCTATCTTTTCACTCAACAAGCTCGGCCTAGCAGGCGATGCCCTCAAAAGGTTCGAAAGTGCTATCGGAAAGCCGTATGGCGCGACGTTCGTCACAGGCCCGACTGGGTCTGGCAAGACAACTACGCTGTATGCCGGGCTGCAGATACTGAACACCCGTGACAAAAGCATCTTAACGATTGAGGATCCCGTTGAATACCAGATCGATAGTGTGACCCAGATTCAGGTTCATAAGAAGGCGGGTCTGACCTTCTCGAACGGCTTGCGGTCGATGCTCAGAGCAGACCCCGACATCATGATGGTCGGCGAGGTCCGAGACCATGAGACAGCGAGAATATCGATCGAGGCTGCCCTTACCGGACATCTGGTGTTGACGACGCTTCACACTAACGATGCCCCATCTGCTATCACACGACTAATAGATATGGGAATCGAACCATTTCTCATCGCATCCGCGCTCGACTGCGTGGTTGCACAGAGGCTGACTCGACAGCTATGTGATCACTGTAAAAAACCTGTGAAACTTAGTGCAGAGTCGCTCACCGCTAGTGGATTTATCGTCGATAAGGATGAGTCCATAGACGGGTTCGAAGCCGCCGGATGTCAGCGCTGCAACTCTTCTGGTTTCAAAGGCCGACTGGGCGTGTTCGAAGTCATGAAAGTTAGCGAAGAGATTCGGCAGATGACGATCGACTGCACGTCGGTTGACAAGATCCGCAAACAGGCACTGAAAGAGGGAATGCAAGCACTGCGTGAGGACGGCCTCAACAAGATACGACTCGGGATCTCGTCGGTTGACGAAATCACCAGAGTTATCTCATAAAAAGACCATGGGCATTGATTTTGGCGAAATAATCAAGCGAATTCTCGAAGAGGATGCCTCTGACCTGCATATAAGCGTGAACTCGCCTCCGATGATACGAGTTCACGGTCAGCTGAAGGCGCTGGACGGGCCTCCCATGACAGCTGAGGACACCAGAGAGTTCGTCTATTCAATCCTTACCGGCGATCAGCGGAAAACGCTAGAGGCCGACTTGCAGATCGACTTCGCTTATATGGTTCCCGATAAGGCACGATTCAGAGTCAACGCGTACTTTCAAAGAGGTGCGATAGGCGCTGCGTTCCGCCTGATTCCAACAGAGATCAAGCCACTCGAAGAGTTAGGCCTCCCTGAAGTGATAAGGGAATTCTGCAACATGCCCCGCGGTTTCATCTTGGTCACAGGCCCTACAGGATCGGGAAAAACGACCACTCTTGCGTCGATGCTCGATGAGATAAACCAGTCACGTCATGAACACATCATGACGATCGAAGACCCGATCGAGTTCCTCCACGAGCATAAGGGCTGTATCGTCAACCAGCGCGAGCTTGGTGCGGATGCAAGCTCGTTTTCTCTCGCGTTGAAAGCGGCGCTCCGACAGGACCCCGATGTGATCCTCGTAGGCGAGATGCGAGATTTAGAAACGATTTCCACTGCGCTGACGGCTGCAGAAACAGGACACCTGGTGTTAGCGACCCTGCACACCCAGGACACCCCACAGACGATCGACAGGGTTATCGATGTCTTTCCGCCGCATCAACAACAGCAGGTCCGGGTGCAGCTATCGGTCGCACTGCAGGGAATAGTTACACAGCAACTTTTGCCAACAGCAGACGGCTCAGGACGCGCTGTAGCTTGCGAGGTACTGGTTCCCACCTCTGCGGTTAGAAACTTGATACGCGAGGGAAAAACCCACCAGCTCTACTCTGTCCTGCAAACCGGAAGGAGTCACGGAATGCAGACCATGGATGCAGCTCTCGCGGGACTTGTCCAAAATGGGATAATCACATCTGATCTCGCCGAAGCCAGATCCTCTACACCGTCGGAGCTACGTAGGCTGATGGTCGCAAAGGCGGTTTAATGGTCCATCCTGCAAATACAGCGCTACTTCAACGGCTGCAAACCTTCGCGGATACTTCGTCCTCGGTCGCCAAAATAATCACAACTATTCTGGCTCCCTGCGTCCTAGCCCCACTCGATTTTCGCTCGCTGAAGCACCACCGTACTTACAGGATGGATCATTAGCGACATGTCCACTTATGCGTTCAAAGCCATTGACGCTCAGGGAACACCTGCACAAGGCGAGCTGGAAGCTGAGGATGAAAATACCGTACTCACGCAGCTTCGTGCACGCGGTCTCATCGTGCTCAAGCTGGATGAGAAGAAACCGACCGATGTCGGCGACGTTTTCGGTCGGTTCAAGCGTGTAAAGCCCAGGGACCTTGTTATCGCTACACGTCAGCTAGCCACTATGGTGAGTTCGGGCATGCCATTACTTCGTACCCTCTACGTGCTCGAGGACCAGGTAGAGAACGAGCAGCTTCAGGCAGCATTCGTCGACGTTCGCAAAAATGTTGAAATGGGGCAATCACTATCAGATTCACTGGCCAGGCACCCGAATATCTTCAACGAGCTATATGTCGCAGTGGTAAAGGCCGGAGAGACTGGAGGGATCTTGGAGGATGCCCTGCGAAGCATCTCCAACCAGCTCGAGAAGGCCGACTCGTTGAGACGCCAGATCCGTGCTGCGATGATGTATCCTGCCTTGATAGGCGGGTTCGCCTTCGTCGTGCTTATCGCCCTCGTAGTTTTCCTTATCCCGGTCTTCGAGAAAGTGATTAAAGACATCAGCCCAGAAGACCCGTCGCTTCCGTTCATGACCCAGGTAAGTGTCACGGCCTCACATGCAATTACCGATCGTTGGTATCTCATCATTGGAGGTGCCGTCATCTTATTTATGGCATTCCGGTACTGGAAACGAAGCGAGACTGGAAAGATTCAGTGGGACAAGCTCAAGCTGAGGATCCCCTTCCGAATCGGGGACCTAGTGCACAAGATAGCGCTTGCCAGGTTCAGTCGAATCTTCGCAGGACTAACGAGTGGAGGTGTACCGGTTCTTGAGGCGCTAGACATTACGGGCAGAACCGCAGGTAACAAAGTTATCGAAGAGGCGATGGTACACGTACGTGACTCGGTCAAGACAGGTAGCACCATCTCCAAACCGATGCGTGACGCGACAAACGCGTTTCCCTCAATGGTCCCACAGATGGTCGAGGTCGGCGAAGACAGCGGAGCCCTCGACCAGATGCTTGAAAAGATTGCCGAATTCTACGAAGATGAGGTAGATGCTTCGGTTAAATCACTATCTTCGCTACTTGAGCCAGTGATGATGATCTTCATAGGCGGAATGGTCGGCTTTATTGTCATTTCGATGTATCTACCGCTTTTCAGCATCTACGACAAGCTTGAGTAGGCAACAATTCCACTAGATCATTTGTCCAGTAATTAAAGACTCGGCTAAAGCGCTTTGCGGAGGGTGCCGATTAGTTGTGTAGTTCCGAGGAACTTATATCCACTCAAGGAGGAGGGATCAAATGTTAAGCAGGTTACGTGAGCGATCCAAGGATGCGGAAGGCTTCACGCTGATCGAGCTACTGATCGTCATAATCATTCTTGGGATCCTTGTTGCTATTGCGGTACCAACGTACCTAAACCAGCAGCAAAGAGCTCAGGACGCTGCGACGAAGACTGACGTCAGAGCGGCACAGGTTGCTATGGAGTCGTACGCGGCCGACAACAACAGCAGTTATGTCGGGGCAACGGTAGCTCTACTGCAGGCGATTGAGCCATCGATTCCAGGTGCGACAGCACTGTCGGCCCTAGGTCCAAACGCCTACCAGATCCAACTAGTACAGAACGGTGCGACGTACACACTCGCCTATGCTGGCGGTACCACAACTCGATCGTGTAGCGGAGGTTCGTGTAGCGGAAATAGCTGGTAGCAAGGCTTATTTGTAACAGACAATAAGCCGTATAAATGTTTGAGGGGCGGGAGAGATCCCGCCCCTCAGCTTTTTGATTACGTCTGTGGAGTTTTAAGTTCTCTAAAACAAACGTAAAAGACAGGGCTATGCACAGGCACTCCGAACTTATCTGATGAGATCACGACGCACGCTGAATCGAGTAACGGAAGAACTCAAGCGCTGACCCAGGGCCTACTGAAGGGATGTCAATGCCAAGCACTGTAGGTCACAGGATAGAAGATGGGCAAGGGTTCGCATTTATCGAACTACTGATCGTCATTATCGTACTTGGAATTCTTGTCGCAATCGCCGTACCGACCTATCTCAACGAACGGCAGAGAGCAGAGGATGCCTCGACTAAGGTCGACGTTAGAACTTCACAGGTCGCGATGGAGTCTTACGGCGCAGACAACGGTGAAAACTTTGTTGATGCAACGGTCGCGGCACTGCAGGGGATTGAGCCGAATATTCCTGCCACGATGAACCTCTCCAACCTCGGAACGACTACCTACACTATCTCGGAGACGCAGTCAGGAGCCACCTACACGCTCGTCTATTCCGGAGGCACAACTACGCTAACTTGCAGCGTCGGTTCTTGTAGTGGCGGATCCTGGTAGAGAAATACCCTTGCATCGATGCTACGTGGTGAAATTGCGGGGTCGCACATACGTTTAGTCAGGTGTATAAAGGGCTAAAGAAGCGCGCATATACAGCCGATGAAACATACAGAGGGAATGAAAGCCCTTCGCTGGCGCATGGAGGCGGCAGAAAATGAGAATAAGATTTTTAAGATCGTGCAGACAAGGACGCCTGCAGAATCAATCGGGCATCTCTGTTGTGGAGTTGACGGTTGCCTCTGCAATGATGCTCATAGCCTTGACCGCCGCGGGAGTTGGGCTTCAAGCGATGATTCGTCAGCAGCCGCGCATAAGCGAGCACGGCCATCGTGTTCAGGAGGTCAGAGTTGGCCTCGAACAGATGACGAGAACTCTACGCCAGACCTATGCTGTAAACGTATCGAGTTCGAACTCCGTAGAAGTCCTAACTTACCTTAAGCTCAGTGAGGGTCCGGCCGTGCAGCGACGAGTCCTATATCACTGCTACGCAGGCGAATGCACTAGCGCAGAGGGCCCAGTAGGTGGCAGCCTTGGCTCTGCCGAGACAATCATTACTGGCGTGACAAACACAGATATCTTCAGCTATCAGCCCGACCTTGTCAATCCTAGCTTTCTGCAAATCAAGCTGAGCTTCGACGTAAAAGAGAGCCCCAGCGATCCAGCGAGTCCAAAGACCCTCTCCGAAGGGGTTCAGCTACGCAATACCTCGTTGCAGGGTTAGGTGGTGATTCGATTGGCCTTATTTTTTAAGAAAGTGAAAATGCCACTTAATAGAAAATATTTTAAGTCTCAGTCGGGTTTCACCGTTGTGGAGATGCTGGTCGCTTCGATAATGCTGGTCGTTGGGTTGCTGGCAACGCTGGGCATGCTGAACTCCGCAAATCACTCGAACGAAATCACAGAGCGCCATCAGGTGGCCGTCGGAATTGCCCAACGCGCACTTGAAGAGACCGCTGACCTCAATTTCGACCAGTTGTCTCTAACCAGCACTCCATTGAAATCATCGGATCCAGACTCACCCTTGAACCGGGTTAACGCCTCCGTGTTCCGGACCGAGCTCGAATCGGATGAAACGATGGTCATTAGTGGAGCGAGTGCAGCTGTCAACCCCGGGGCGGAGACGGTTAACGAAGGCGGTGTCAACGCACAGGTATATCGTTTTGTAACTTGGGTCGATGTACCCACCTACGAGGGCTGTTCTCAAGACTGCAGCAGCACGCAAGACTACAAGCGAATCACGGTGGCGGTACAGGCGACCAGTCCCAATAACAAGGGTTTTGCAAAGTACGTTCTAGTGTCCACGCTTAGGATCGATCCCCTGCTTGGGCCCGAAGGTCAGGTCACTCAGCCACCCGACCCAAACCCAACCGAGTCCCACGACAACTTCTACCTCTACGACACGCCCAACGACAACTGCTTATCCACGGCTTACCAGCAACCCAGTAGCGATCACGTCACTCATGACACACTGGAGGACTGCTCGTCAACCGACGGTAAGTACCCGGACCTCATGGCCACGACTCTACCTCCAAACCCCTCAGATCCGGACTTGCCCCCTCTCTACACTTACTCCACAGACCTTATTGGCAGCTATACCGGTGGTCTGGCGATCGAGCGCAATACACCCTGCACACAGGTGGGCCTTAACAAATTTCAGACACACAGTTGGACCACGAATCCGCTAAGCACCGATTACCAGCTGTCGGGAATGCTGAGCTTCGACTTCTGGTCGGCAACCGTCGGTGGCACTCCCGGCAACGGCAAGATCTGCGTTTGGCTGTACCACCGGGACATTGTGGACGGCGCGCCCGTTGACGTACCGATCGCCAACGGCAGTCACGAGTTATCGAGCTGGCCAGGATCCTTGACCAACATGAGCTTCACAGTTTCACACGATTCATATACGGTGCCCGCCGGGCACCAGCTCCATTTCGTGCTGACCGTAAGCTCAACATCCGCCACCGACCTGCATTTCGCCTATGACAATCCGGCGTATACGTCATTTATCCAGATAAGAACTACCACACCGATAACACAGTAGGAGGTCACAATGATTACAGCGTTGATTCATCTTGCAAGCAAACTCAAAGTATCGGAGCGCGGAACCGCGATCGTCACAGTGATCGGTGCCCTGGTAGCAACAACTGCATTCGGCATCACTGTGACTGCCGGTGCTGTCATATTCGCTAAAGACTCGAACCGCGATCGGAGCGTAAAGCGGTCTTTTTCCGCAAGCGAGGCGGGTGTTCAGGAGGCAAGGTATCGCATGAACATGCTCCAACCGACCGAATCCAGCCCCTGCGTCACCACCGGTGCCGGTGGTACGTACTCACTCGCTCCGGCACCTGCACCTGGAGAGTGGTGCCCAGCTGAATCCATCGACATTGGTAACGGCATAACCGTCTCCTACCAAGTGGGCCCGTACTCCATCAACAACGGTGTCGTAACCCGAAATATCGTCTCCACCGCAACCGTTAACGGAGTTTCGCGACGTATCGAGGCGACCGCCAGCGCCAACACCGGTGCACCCCTCTTCGATTCTTTTGCCATCTCATCCGAGGAAGAACTTAGTTTAAAAGGTGGTTCGAAGGTGACAAGCGGCGACGTTCGCGGTAACCGAGACATCGTGTTGACAGGAAACTCATCGATCTGCCCGGGGGGTGCTACACCTGGGCCAGCCTACGAGGTCGTCATCGGCCCCGAAGCCAATGTCTGCGGCCCTACCACGCCGGCTTCGACTGCGTTCGCCCTGAACCCGGTCGATCAGGGCGATGCACCAACCAACAACGACAATGACCGCATCACCACCGGTCAGGACCCGAGCAGCGGTATCAACTGGGATCCCGGTGAACGGGAGCTGAGGCTGAGTGGCTCCGATACGCTCAACCTCTCCGGGCACACGTACAGTTTTTGCAGACTACAGATCTCTGGAGGGAACGCGATTTTGAGCATCGATGCCGGTGCGACGGTACGAATATTTTTCGACTCCACCGCCAACTGCAAGTACTCTGACGGCTTCGAGCAGCTGACCGTCACCGGCCAAGGGTGGATAAACAATACCTCGGGCGTCGCCTCTAACTTGCAGATCTATTTTGTTGGAGGGACTCCAGAGGAATTCAACAAAGCCAAGATCTGCGGCGGCGGCGGCGCGACATCTATGGCCGTCTACGGACCATACACTGAATTCAAGCTCTGCGGAAATGGCTCAGCACTCAATGGTGCATTCTACGTCGGGAAGATGGAGCTGGACGGCGGCGCCCTTTTAAGTTACGACGAGAGTGTCGAGAGCATCGTCCAGGGGACCATTGGAGTATTTCGAAATCAGAAGTTCGTCGAGTGCAGCTCAGTGAACCCAGGCGGCGATCCCGATAGCGGTTGCTAGCCAAGCTGATTAGGGATATGCACGACCGATCTGATGGATAGCCTGCCCTAGCTAATGCTTTTTATCGTAATCGCTTTTGTTTTTGGCGCCGTTATCGGGAGCTTCTTGAACGTGGTCGCCTACAGGCTACCCAGAGGTGATTCCTTGATAAGCCCTGGTTCTCGCTGCCCAACTTGCGAAAAGCCCATTCCCTTCTACGACAACGTTCCGATCATCTCGTGGCTCATCCTGCGAGGTCACTGTCGAAAATGCAACGCGCCAATCTCGGCGCGATACATAGTCGTTGAAACCGTAACTGCCATGCTCTTCGCTCTGTTGGTTGCAGTCCGCGGAGTCGAGCCTGAACTCATTATCGGGCTTCCCTTCATGGCACTTATGGTGTCTGTTGCAGTGATTGATTTAGAGCACAGGATCGTGCCGAACAAGCTTCTACTAGTTGCGGCTGTGTGGGGCTTGGGCGCATCCCTCGCAGTACAGTCCGATCTTATGCTCGAGCAGCTAATTGCCGCCCTTGCAGCTGGAGGGTTCCTTCTTTTAGCCGCACTTGCCTACCCGTCAGGGATGGGAATGGGGGATGTCAAGCTGGCGGCAGTGATGGGCCTTTATCTTGGAAGAGCTGTTGGCCCCGCGTTGCTTTTCGGCTTCGCGCTCGGCGCCGTAGTAGGCATCGCGATCATGATCCGCGAGGGACGATCCGCGCGGAAGAAAGCAATACCGTTTGCCCCATTCCTGGCCGCTGGAGGCGTTATCGCTCAACTTGCCGGCCTCGAAGTGATCGACTGGTACACAGGCACCTTCTTCTAACAGTTCAAGGTTACTTTTGTCGGTTTTAGCAGCTGTCTGCCAACTGCCCTTTTGTAACATGGCTTGAGACAGGCATTTCAGGGAATATTTATCCGCTAATCGCTCAAGAATCTGCTCCGAACCGCCGATATGAAAGAGTAAGTAGCCGAAGCGGAGTGGACTCCCGAGATCGGTACCCAAGGATGGGAATAAATAAAAAAATACGCGGAAAATCTGCGCTGGTTGGACTGGACATCCAGGCTAACTCGATTGCAGGTGCTGAGGTTGTCAAAAATCAACCTGGGATAAAGAGTGCGGCGATATCTGATCTCCCCACCGGGCTTGTAAGGGAGGGCGAGATCCTTGACGAGGATGGACTTGGATCCGCACTCAAATCGTTCGTGCGTGAACACCGATTCAATCCTCACGTTCGCCTGGGGGTCGCAAACCAGCGTGTTGTAGTTCGAACCGTTGAAGTTCCTGCGCTCGAAGATCAAAAAGAGCTGGATGCCGCGGTGCGATTCACGGCCGGGGAACACCTGCCGATGCCGCTCGATGAGGCAGTGATCGACTACGAGGTGATAGAGCGTATCGATGGTGATAACGGATCGCCTCGTAATAAGATCATCTTAGTCGCCGCGCCCAAAGAGATGGTCGAGCGCATAGTCGCAGTTTCTAGCAAGGCCGGCCTAAAGCTTGAGGGCATCGACCTATCAGCGTTCGCATTGATCAGGGCACTGCACGGTACGACAAACGGTAACGGTGCTTCTGCAAATCAACCTACAGATACCGATGAAAGTGAGAACCCAGAAGATAGCTCCGATAATTCGCCGGGAGCAACTGGATACTGCCATCTAGGTGCAGTAACCAATCTCGCGGTCGCACACGGGCCCGCCTGCGTTTTTGCGCGCTCCATCTCCTATGGAGTTGATTCGATGGTAGAGGAGATGGCTCAACGAAAAGACGTCTCCGTAACAGACGCTCGAGCGTGGTTGACCCATGTAGGTCTAAACCGAGATCTAGAAAATATTGAGGGAGACCCCGAGATGGCGAACGAGGCGCGTGATGTTTTAAAGCACTGCTCCACGATGCTGGCAAACGAGCTGCAGGACTCTCTAGACTTTTATGCAACACAGCCCGACGCACTGACCGTTGTTCGAACTCTTGTAACCGGCCCCGGCGTCGAGATCGAAGGACTCCTCGATGCAATAGATGAAGGAACGCCAATTCCGATGGAGGCCACTTCTCCGCAGATCGACCAAGATATTGACGTATCTCCCCCACTCCTGGCACTCGCCTACGGGCTTGCGCTGGACGAGGTGGTCGCATGAGGCCCATCAATCTGATCCCCGTCGAGATCAAACGGCGCCGCGTACGACGTGACACAGGTATAGCTCCTTACGTAGTCACCGCGGTCGCGGCCCTACTCGTAGCCGGAGTGTTTGGGTACGTGCTGATGCACAATCAAGTTACATCCAAGAAAAATGAGGCAGCCGAGCTATCGGCCGAGGTCAAGCAGGCAGAGGCGGAGGCCGCAGCTATGGCTGGGTATGGCAAGTTTGCGGTCATGAAGCAGGCTCGTCTTGCCGGACTCACGATGATCGCTCAATCGAGATTCCCATGGGGCGATGTTATTAAAGACATCTCGAAAGCTATCCCGAGTAATGCCTGGCTAATCGAGATAACCGGAATGGCAGCGAAAGGCGCAAATGTCGGGACAGAGAGTGGTGGTGAGTCAACTGCCCAAGGATCTGGAGAGGATATAGAGATCGACGTACCCGGGCCCACTGTTCAGCTAATCGGTTGCTCGTACAAACAGAGCGACGTGGCAAAAACGATGACTCGTCTGCGCAATATATCGGGCGTTCGTCAAGTTCTTCTGAAGGAGTCGAAGGAAAAGATCAAGGGGGAAAAGGGGTCTTCGGCATCCAGTGCAGACCAAGAGGAGGAGTGCCGCACACGTTTCGGGATCCATAAGTTCGAGATCACATTGACATTCTCACCTGGACCAGCAACGGCGGTCATAGAAGCAAAGGCTGCAGCAGCAAAAGCAGCAGCACAACCACCCACAACAGAGGAGACTAAAGAAGCCGAGTCAAAGAAATCAGAGGAAGGTAGCTCGGATACTCCCGCCCCACAACCGACTAAGGCGGCGACGCAATGAACATGACAAGCCGCGACAAGACATTACTGGCCCTGCTCGCCGCGATAGGAGTGCTGGGCGCATTTTGGTTCTTTGCGTATAAACCTATGAGTGCAGAAAAGTCTGAGCTCAGCGAAAAGATAGAGACCAAACAGAGCGAACTGGATACCGTAGAAACGCAGATCGCCATATACACCGCTGCGCAGGTCACCTACGCCGCAGATTACAGCGCTGTAGTTCGCCTTGGCGTTGCCATCCCAGAAAATGCAGCCGTGCCATCTCTTCTCGTCCAACTCGACTCCCTCGCAGGAAAGGATGTCGATTTCACCGTAACTGACGTTGCCAAGTACCCCGAGACACTACTTGCGCCATCATTGGTACCAACAGCAGACGACGCTCTCGGCATTCCCATGGGAGACGGAGCAGCAGCCGAGATGATAGGACAGGGCACGAGTGCGAGTTTGGACGTTGC
>SDBV01003147.1_pt1 | contig 24571 bp, 12 predicted proteins | sample 2277081 | NCBI WGS metagenome assembly SDBV01 (sample SAMN10402039, study PRJNA504765) | marine sediment metagenome | isolation source: marine sediment core GS10_PC15, 223 cmbsf | place: Arctic Ocean: Southern Knipovich Ridge | collected 2010 | reverse complement strand
CCCCTGGACCGCTCGAGCCGGCCGCCCTGCCCCCAGAGCCGTCCGCCCCACCCCCCGAGCCGGCGCGAGCGGAGTCGGAGCTTTCGGCGCCGCCGGAGGAAACCATTGCGGCCTTGCAGGAAGAGGAACTGGAAATTGTCCGCCGCGCGTTGAAGGATTTTCCCAAGGACGTCGAAGCGATTTGCCTGTTGGGATGGGTGCGCAACATGCACGGCGAAACGACCGAAGCAGTGGCGTGTTGGCAAGCGTGCCTGAAGTTGAAGCCGAACCACATCGACACGTACATGTGCCTGGGCAGACTGGCCCAGCGAAAAGCAGAGTACGCCGAGGCCGAGACACTCTGGCGCGAGGCAATCCGGATCGCCCCCGCCGCGCCGGAGCTTCACGTCAATCTGGCGCGGGCGCTGCTGAGCCAAGGCAAGACGGAGGAAGCGGTCACGGTGCTTCAGCAGAGCATCAAGATTTCCCCCCGGTCCCGTTGGGGCTATTTCCTGCTCGGCAAGGCCTATCTGCAGTTGAAGGACTATCAGAAGGCGAGGCACTTCTACCAAACGGCCGTACAAATCGCCCCCGATTTCCACGAGGGTTTCTACGGGCTGGCCACCGCTTGTGCAAGATTGGGTGAGAAGGACCAAGCCCGCCGGCATCAGGCGAAATTCAAGAAACTCAAGAAGCAGAGCGACGATGTCCGGCGTGCCGAAAAACGGGAGTACGACGATCTGACCGCGACGCGTCAGAGCGTGGCGCAGACCCGCACCGACGTCGGGCAACTATACCGCATGCACGATTACCTCTGGAAGGCCGAAACACACTGGCAAAGGGCGGCGGAAATCGACCCCAAGAACACCGCCTGCCGTCTGCAGTTGGCGATGCTCTATCAGTTCAACCGGCGCTTTCCGGAAGCACTTCAGATCTGCCGGCAGCTCCTTCAAATCAAGCCCGACAAGGCGACGTATCACGTGAATCTGGCCGCCGTCAGCGCCCGCATGGGTCGATTCGACGACGCCCGTTCGGCCATCCGACGGGCCATGGAGCTGGATCCCGACAACGCGGAATTCCGACAGATCTATGAGTCGATCAAGACGAAGAATTGACGCCCTCCGCCGGGCAGTCGGACGTGAATACCGGCTTCTGGCGTGCCGCGGCCTGGCGGCGGGCCTGGCTTGGCTGTGCGTTCTCGTGCCGTTGCCCACCAACGCTGCGCCGGCCGGCGGTCCGATTCGCTTTCACGACGTGACCCGTCAGACGGGCATTACCTTCCAGCACACCGACGGCAGCAGCGGCCGCCGCTACATCGTCGAGACGGTAACCGCCGGATTGGCCCTGCTGGACTACGACGGCGACGGCGACGTCGATATCTACTTCCTCAACGGGGCGCCGCTGAAGGGATGCGAGGTCCGCGTGCCGCCCTGCAACGCGCTGTATCGCAACGACGGCGGATGGAAGTTCACCGACGTGACGCAACAGGCCGGCGTCGCCGACAGCGGATTCGGCCTGGGCGTCGCGGCCGGCGACTACGACAACGACGGCGATCTCGATCTGTACGTCAACAACTACGGCCCCAACGTCCTCTACCGCAACAACGGCGACGGGACCTTCACCGACGTGACCGAAGAGGCCGGCGTGGCCAACGGCCACAAAGTGGGGGCGGGGGCCAACTTCTTCGACATGGACCAGGACGGCGATCTCGATCTGTTCGTCGCCAACTATATCAAGTTTTCCTACGACCAGCACGTCGTCATCACGCAGCGGGGCATCCCCAAGTACTCCGGCCCCATGGACTACCAGCCGCAGCCCGACACCTTGTATCGCAACAACGGCGACGGGACCTTCACCGACGTCAGCGTCGCCTCGGGAGTGGCCGCCCAAGCGGGAACGGGAATGGGGACCGTCTGCGGCGACTTCGACAACGACGGCGACGCGGACATCTTCGTCGCCAACGACGTCGCCGGAAACTTCTTCTACCAAAACGACGGAACCGGCAAGTTCGAAGAGCAGGGGCTGTTCGCCGGCCTGGCCTACGACGTCGACGGAAGCGCCCATGGAAGCATGGGAGTGGACTGCATGGATTGCGATCACGACGGCCGGCTGGACTTCTACGTCACCTCCTTTCAGCGCGAGCCGGCTACGCTCTACAAGAACCTCGGCGAGGGGGCGTTTGAAGACGTGACGCTGGCCAGCGGGGCGGGGGCCGGCACGCTCCCCTACGTGACCTGGGGCACCACCTTCGCCGATTTCGATAACGACGGAAACCGCGACATCTTCATCGCCTGCGGCGACATCGACGACAACGTCGAACGGTTCGACGACACCGCCGTCTATCTCACCCCCAACATCGTGCTGAGAAACACCGGCGGCGGCAAGTTCGTCGACGTATCGGACCAATGCGGCGACGGACTGGCGGTGAAGTTCAGCAGCCGCGGGGCGGCCTTCGACGATCTGGACAACGACGGCGACATCGACGCAGTGATCCTCAACTCGCGGTCTCCGCCGACCGTGCTGCGCAACGATTCGCCCGGCGGCAACCACTGGATTCAGATCCGCCTTCGAGGCCTGAAGACCAACCGCAGCGGTATCGGGGCCCGGGTGAAGGTGGTGGCCGGCGATCTGACCCAAATCGACGAAGTACACAGCGGCCGCGGCTATCAGAGCCATTACGGCATGCGGCTGCATTTCGGCCTGGGCAAACGCCACCGTGTCGATCGCATCGAAGTCCGCTGGCCCGGCGGCGGCACCGACGTCCTGGAAAACGTCCCACCGGATCAGCTCCTGACGATCACCGAGGCAGTCGGAACCAGATAGAAACGCAGACCGATGGTCGAGCTCATAAGAAGGGAAAACAAGCCGGTTACCGAAGCGGCGGGCGGCGGGCGCCGGGCCGTGCCATGGAGCATGGCCGCGGGGTTGGTGTGGATGTTCTTTTCGGCCACGTCACACGCCGCGTCAGAGATCCGGCTTCGCGACGTGACCCAACAGACCGGCATCACCTTCAAGCACACCGACGGCAGCAGCGGCCGGCGATACATCGTCGAAACCGTGACCGCCGGATTGGCGCTTTTCGACTACGACGGCGACGGCGACGTGGACGTCTATTTTCTCAACGGGGCGCCGCTTGCGGGATGCCAGCTACGCCTGCCGCCGAGAAACGTGCTCTATCGAAACGACGGCGGATGGAAGTTCACCGACGTGACCGCCAAGGCAGGCGTGGGAGACACCGGTTACGGGCTGGGAGTGGCCGCCGGCGACTACGACGACGACGGCGACCTGGATCTGTACCTGAACAATCACGGCCCCAACGTGCTCTACCGAAACAACGGCGACGGAACCTTCACCGACGTCACCGCGGCAGCGGGCGTCGGCAACGGCGACAAGGTTGGAGCGGGGGCGAGTTTCTTCGACTTCGATCAAGACGGCGATCTCGATCTCTACGTCGCCAACTACCTGAAGTTCTCCTACGATGCGCACGTCCCGGCGACTCTGCACGGCGTGGCAATGTACGCCGATCCGGGCCATTATCCGCCGCTGCCGGACACGCTCTACCGCAACAACGGCGACGGAACGTTTACCGACGTCAGCACCGAGTCGGGCATTGGGGCCCATCCGGGATGGGGCATGGGTACGGTCTGCTGCGACTACGACGACGACGGCGATCCGGACGTCTTCGTCGCCAACGACGTCTCGGAAAACTTCCTTTTTCAGAACGACGGCACCGGAAAGTTCGAGGAGGTGGGCCTGATGGCCGGCGTCGCCTACGACGTCGACGGACTCGAACACGGAAGCATGGGCGTGGACTGCGCCGACTTCGACAACGACGGCCGGTTCGACTTCCACGTGACCTCCTATCAGCACCAATTGGCCACCCTCTACAAGAACCTGGGCGACGGCCTTTTCGAAGACGTGACCGTTTCCACCGGCGCCGGAGCGGGAACCCTTGCCGCGGTCACCTGGGGCAACGGACTGGTCGATCTGGATAACGACGGCGATCGCGACCTGTTCATCGCCTGCGGCCACCCCCAGGACAACGTCGAGTCGTTCGACGACACCTCGACGTACATGACCCGAAACGTGGTGCTGATGAACACCGGCAACGGACGGTTCGTCAACGTGTCGGACCGGTGTGGCGATGGCCTGGCGGTCAAGCTCAGCAGTCGCGCAGCGGCCTTCGACGACCTGGACAACGACGGGGACCTCGACGTGGTGATTCTCAATGCCCGGCGGCAGCCCACGATCCTCAGGAACGATTCGCCCAACGAAAACCACTGGCTGCAAATCCGCCTGCGAGGCACCCGGACCAACCGCGACGGCGTGGGGGCACGCGTGAAAGTCACCGCCGGAGATCTGACGCAAATCGACGAGGTCCACAGCGGCCGCGGCTATCAGAGCCATTACGGCACGCGACTTCACTTCGGGCTGGGCAAGCGGAACCGTGTCGATCGCATCGAGGTCCGCTGGATCGGCGGCGGCGTGGACGTCGTAGAGAACATTGCCGCGGATCAACGGGTAACCATCACCGAAGGAAGCGCCCCGACCAGAACGACCGGACGGACGGCAAAGTAGCGGACGGCACGAACCGGGAAGATGCGTGATGAAGAAGAAGCGTGGAAAGTCCGGCAGACGGGCAAGAGAGCGTCTTCCCTCGTCCGGCAAGGATCGGCGTGGCGTGGCCGGACGAAAGACCGGACTTCGGTTCGTCGTGATCATCGCGTGTTCGGTCACGTTGGCGCTGGTCGTGGCAGGATCGTTCTGGTGGGCATCGTTCTGGTGGGAGGGCAACGGATCCTCCCAGCGAGAAAGCCCGAACGTCGCTCACAGCCCGGAGGTTTCAACCGCGAAAGCCCCGCGGCGGCCGTCAAGGGCTGCCCGGGCGGAGCGGAACGCCGTCGCTTCCGAGCCTGAGGCCGCGTCTTTCCAGGCGTCGGAAACGTTGCCCGAGCAGGCGGCGTCTACTCTGGAGACCATCGAAGCCTTGACCCGGGAGCAACTCGATGTGGCTGGCAAGCTGTTGAAGGACTTTCCCAACAACACCGATCCGCTGGCCCTGATGGGCAACGTGCTCAACCGGCAGGGCAATACCAACGAGGCGCTGAAGTGCTGGGAAGCGTGTCTGAAGCGGAATCCCCGGCGGGCGGACGCCTACGACGGCATGGGCTCGGTGGCTTCACGCAAGGGAGAACAGGAAAAGGCCGTGGCGCTATGGCGCAAGGCGGCGGCGATCGACCCCAGAATACCCGGCCTTCACTTTCGCCTGGCACAGTCGCTGATTCGTTTGGGCAAAACGGCCGAGGCCGTGACCGCGCTGCAGCAGGAGGTAGCGCGGTTGCCTAACGTCGCCGAGAGCCATTCTCTCCTCGGCCAGGCGTATCTGAAATTGAAAGAATATGAAAAGGCGAAGGACGGCTACGCCACGGCCGTTCGGCTCCAACCCGACTACACGCTGGCTTACTATGGGCTGGGGACCGCGTGCGGGAAGCTCGGACAGCGGGACCAATCCAAGCAGCACTTCGCGAGCTTCAAGAGGCTCAAGGCCGAGCAGCGCAAGGACCTGCGGGGCCGAAAAAGCGTGTTCGACGAGTTGGGCGCGGTCCGCAGCCTGGTAGCCCAGACCTACACCGACGCCGGCCGAGTGTATCGCGGCCACGATTACCTTTGGAAGGCCGAGGAGCATTGGAAAAGGGCCGCCTCGCTTGACCCGGACGATACCGACTGCCGTCGGGAACTGGCCGGACTCTACGAGCGGCTCGATAGAAACTCCGAGGCGCTGGAAATCTGCCGGCAGCTCAGAAGAATCGAGCCCGACAACGCGCAGTACCACGCCAACACGAGCATTCTGTACGTCCGTTTGAATCGGCGCGACGCGGCCCTGGCGGCCATGCAGCGGGCCAGGGAACTCGAACCCGACAACGAGAACTTCAAGAGTACGTATGAGAGAATTCAACAAGGGAATTGAGATCACGGCTTGCTGGTCGTTTGTCCGTGGCGGCATGGCTGCGGGTCTGGCGTGTGCGTGCCTTTTGAACGTCGCTCTCGCTCAGTGCCCGATCACACTGCGAGACGTGACGGCGGAAACCGGGATCGCCTTCCAACACACCGACGGCAGCGGCGGCCGGCGGTACATCATTGAGACGGTGTGTTGCGGATTGGCCCTGTTCGACTACGACCGCGACGGGGACGTGGACGTCTATTTCCTCAACGGGGCGCCGCTGCAGGGAACCCAGGCGGAAGGGGTCCCGCGAAACGCGCTGTATCGCAACGACGGCCGCTGGAAGTTCACCGACGTGACGGACCAGGCCGGGCTGGGGGATCCCGGATACACCCTGGGAGTGGCCGTGGGAGATTACGACAACGACGGGGACCCCGACGTCTATCTGAGCAGCTACGGCCCGAACGTCTTGTACCGAAACAACGGCGACGGCACCTTCAGCGACGTGACGGCCGAGGCCGGCGTGGCCAACGGCCGCCAGGTGGGGGCCGGCGTCTGTTTCCTGGACATGGACCGCGACGGCGATCTGGATTTGTTCGTTTCCAACTACGTGCGATTCTCCTACGCCGCCCACGTCGCCTGCCGCGAGCGAGGCATCCCCAAGTATTCGGGCCCCGGGGACTACTCGCCGACGCCCGACAACCTCTATCGCAACAACGGCGACGGCACGTTTACGGACGTCAGCACGGAATCGGGAATCGACGCCCAGTTGGGAACGGGAATGGGGGCGGTGTGTGCCGACTACGATAACGACGGGGATACCGACGTCTTCGTGGCCAACGACGACGCTGCGAACTTCCTGTTCGAAAACGACGGCACCGGAAGGTTCGCAGAGGTCGGGCTGATCGGCGGCGTGGCCTGCGACCTTGCCGGAAACGAACAAGCAAGCATGGGCGTCGATTGCGCGGATTTCAACAACGACGGCCTGCTCGATTTATACGTCACCTCGTATCAACGGGAGTTGACCACGCTCTACAAGAACCTCGGGGGAGGCCTTTTTGAAGACGTCACCAACGCCACCGGGGCGGCGGCCGGAACGCTCCCCTACGTGACCTGGGGCACCGGACTGGTCGATTTCGATAACGACGGACATCGCGACGTCTTCGTCGCCTGCGGACACATCCACGACCTCGTGGAACGCTTCGACGACACCACGTCCTACCTGGCCCGAAATATCCTCCTGCACAACACCGGCGACGGAAAATTCGTCGATGTTTCGAACGAGGCCGGCGACGGGATGGCCGTCAAGCTCAGTAGCCGCGGGGCGGCCTTCGACGACCTGGACAACGACGGCGACGTGGACGTAGTGATTCTCAATTCGCGGCGGGAACCCACCATTCTCAGAAACGACTCGCCGCCGCCTTCCACGAAAAACCACTGGATCCAAATCCGTCTGCGGGGCGTGAAAACCAACCGCGACGGCGTGGGCGCCCGGGTCAAGGTCGTGGCCGGGGATCTGACGCAAATCGACGAAGTGCATAGCGGCCGCGGCTATCAGAGCCATTTCGGCACGCGGCTCCATTTCGGGCTCGCAAAGCACGATCGCGTTGATCGCATCGAGGTCCGCTGGATCGGCGGCGGCGTGGACGTGCTACAGAACGTGCGCGTCGATCAGCTCATCACGATCACTGAAGGTCTACGCTGACTGCCAGGCGGCCTTCTTGGATCGTACCCAAACCGACGCGGCGCACGTTGCCGCCGAGCGAATCCCACCTTACCGTTCCCGTCACCCCGGCCCATGGCGAAAGCCCTTCGATGGCGTCGCGGATTCGGGCCCGATTCAGCCCCGCCCGGCCGACGGCGGCGATCACCAGCCGGACCGCGTCGTAGGTGTGGGCGGCGGCATAGTCGGGTGACTTGCCAAAACGCCTTTTGAAGGTTACCTCAAATTCCCGCGACGCCTCTTGGGGATGATACAGCAGCGGAAAGACGACTCCCTCGGCCGCCGCGCCTGCCTCTTCCAGAAATCGTCGGCGTCCCATGGCCGGACCGCCGAAGACGGGTCCCCGAAAACCCTGCTCGCGGATGGCGCTGACCAGTCGTGCGCCGTCGTGCGCCCCGGCCACCAACACCACAGCGGCCGGTTTGGCGTCTACGATCCGTGTCGCCAGCTTGGTCACCGCTGGCGCTGCCCGCTGGCACGTATAGTGGTAGCGAGGCGCCTTGCCGTACGTCGCCAGGTACTTCTTCAGTTCGATCGCGAAGAGGCGCGAGTCGTGATCCACCGCCGACACCAGCACCCACGGTTTCGCCTCGACCCGTGCGGCGATCTCCGCGGCAAGCACCGGGGCCAAAAGGTGGTCGCCCGGCAGACAGGAGAACATCCAGGGCACGTTGACCAGATTGACCGTCTTGTCGGTGCTGCCGGGGTTGATCAGCGTCAGCCGGGCCTTGGCGACCACCTGCTCGGCCAGGTGCGTGGACGGCCCGTCGATGCCGCCGACGATCGCCCAGACCTTTTCCTTGTAGACCATGCCCGCTACCTGCGCGACGCCCGTACCCCAGGGATTCTCGGACCAGCCGGGGACCAGCCGAAAAGGCATCCCGCGGTATCCTCCCCGTGCGTTGGCTTGCTCGACGGCCAGTTGGGCGGCCTGCCACATGTCGCCGCCTTGGGGATCGGACGGATCGTGGGGGCCGAAGTAGCCGATCCGCACCTCCTCGACGTCCGTCGGAGCCGGCGTCTCGCGTCCGGGGCCGGCGTATTCGGTCCGGTGCCGTCGCGCGTCGAAGAAGACCGCTGGGGAAGGCGGCTCCTTCGGCGCAGTTGGCTCGGCCCCGAACACCAGGGAAACGAACGTCAAAGCAAACGATGCGCCGACCATGCGGACCATGGAAAGTTCTCTAAGTGGAGCGAGCTAATGCTTGCAAAGTAGGTCCGGCTCGCCGAGCCGGACTGTCCCGCTTTGCAGTGTTTTCCTGTTTCAGCTTAGCGGGAACCGACCGCTACGCCGGGAATACCGAGTTGCCCACGAGCATAATACTTCCAGTCGCCGTTTTCGCGTTTGACCAGGAAGACGTCGCCCAGGTCGTCCAGGGCCGCGCTGAACACGATGTCGCCGGTCACGCCCTCCCAGGGCTTTCTCCGGTAGGCCAACACGTCGCGGATCTTGGCCCGGTTCAGCCCGGCCACCTGCGTGGCCCAAATCAACATCTTCATGCCGTCGTAGGCGTGGGCCGCGTAGGTCTCCGCCTCCTCGCCGAATCGCTGGCGGAAGGCCCGGCGGAAGGCGTCGTACTTCTCGTCCTTTCGGGTGGGGTCCCAAGGATAGGTGCAAATCACCCCTTCGGCGTTGTCGCCGGCGATCTCGATGAACTCATCGGACACGCACCGGTCGCAGGCGTAGTAGGGGTGTTTCATGCCCAGGGCCCGCATCTGATTGAGAATTCGGGCACCGTCGGCGGCGTCGCCCCAATGGACGATGGCCTCGACGTCGGCTTGGCGGAGACGGTCGAGTTGCAGGGTGAAGTCCTTGCTGCCGACGTGGTATGCCATTTCCAGCGGGATGGGATGCCCGAGGCGGCGACCCCCGTCGCGGATCTCTCGCACGCCGAACCGGCCGTAGCGATTGCTCGCCCGGATGATCCCCACCCGTTTCAGCCCGAGTTTGCGATACAGGTAGTCGACCAGCAGATAACCCTGCTGCCGATCGTCGCTGATGCACCGGACGACCCAGGGGATGTTGGTTTCGACAAAGGTGGGATCGGTGTCGCCGGTGTTCATCATCAGGACCTCGGCCTTCAGCGCCACGCGGATGGCGATGTGGCTGTTGGCGCCGTCGATGGTGCCCAGGATCGCCCAGACCTTGTCCTGGTACGCCATCTTGATGATCTCGTTACCCGAGGCGCCCCAGAGTCCGTTGTCGTTGCTGACGACCAACTCGAAGGGGATCTTTCGTTTGAGGTATCCGCCGCGGGCGTTGGCCTGTTCGACGGCGAGCCGGGCTCCTTGTAGCATCTTGATACCCAAGGTCTCTTCGTGGCTCTTTCCGCCGGTGGCCACCGAGACGGTGGACATGATCGGCCCGATGAAGCCGAGCTTCACGGTCGCCACGTCCTTCGGCTCGGGGATCGCCCGGCCCGGCCCGGTGTACTCTTGCTGCAGCAAGAAGTGCTGCTTGTAGGGCGTTACGTGGCGGAACGGCTCCACGTCGGCCGGCGTGTGGGCGTAGATGGTGTCGCGTTTGAGCCCCAGATCGGGCACGTCGTAGGCGCCGACGGAGTTGATTTTCTCGAGCAGCTTGACCGTTTCATCGTCGATCTGCGGCGGGGGCGGCTCCGGAGGGGCTTGGGGAGGTGGTTCCGGACGGGCCGCGGCTGTCAGAACGAGAATCGTGCTGAACGTGACGGCAGTGAATATGGAGGTAGAGCGTTTCATAGTTCACCGTGTGGGGTGCGAAGCCGCGAGCGGCTATGGTGCTTTCAATCCCTTGTAGTATCCGCCGCCGATCGCCCAGCCGAGTCCTTTGGAGGTTCCCACCCAGGCGTCGTTGCCGTCGACGTCGACCCAGATGATGTAGTTGTGCGGTACGTTTCTTTCCATGCGCACGGTCTTCAACACCTTGTTGCCCCGGCGGATCACGGCCTTGCCGTGGTGGGTCTTGGGATCCATGGTGTAGGTCACCCAGGTGTCGGCGGCGAAATCGGCGATCACCGCCAGGCCTTTGTCGGTGGCGAACCAGGCCTCGTCGGCGCTGCGTCCGGCCACCGAGTTGCCGAAGTTGCTGGGCAGCCCGGTCTCCTTGGCGTAGTATCCGCGCCAGTGGCGGCCGTCGTAGCGGCTCATGCCGAAGTAGGTCGAAGCCCAGAGGATGCCGTCGACGTGGCTGACGGCGCTGGTGGTGTTGTGGACCAGGCCGTCGTCGCGGTAGAGATCGATTTCCATTTCCCGATCGGGATCCAGATAGTCCTTCCATCCTTCGGTGGCCACGTCGAACTCCAGCACGCCGCTTCCCCAGACGGCCAGATAGACCTTGCCGGCGTCGTAGCAGGCGCCGTAGTTCCAGATCTCTTCCATGGGGGCGTTTTTTTCGGTGTAGATGGTCCACTTCTTGGTGACCGTATTGTAGCGGCTGGCCCCGGCGGTGGTGGCGGCCCAAACGTGGTCGTTCTCCACGGCCACCCCGTAGACGACGTCGTTGACCAGGCCGCTGTTGAGTTGGTTGAAGTGGTCGAAGCGTCCGCCGCTGAATCGGACCAAGCCGCCGCCGAACAGCCCGATCCACAGCTCGCCGGTGTTGGTGTTGACGTCGAGTGCAGCCACCACGCCCGGCCAGGGCAGGCCGTCCTTTTCCGTCCAACTGCGGATCTTACCCGTCCGTTTGTCGTAGCACGCCAGGCCGCCTTCCGTGCCGATCCACACCTTGGCCCCGTCGACCTTCACCGCGAAGATGTGATCGTTCGGCAGGCCGTCCTTGGTGGTGAAGTGTTTCCAGGTGGTGTAGACGTAGGGCAGCTTTTCGGGCGGCTGTCCCAAGGCAACGGCCGCAGTCATCAGCCAGCCGAGCAGTAACGTTTTCAGTGGCATGTTAAGAACCATCCCGTTCACAGCGTCTTGAGGTATTCAATCAGATCGTTGAGTTGATCTTTGGTCATATCGTTGGTCACCCCGTGCTTGTCGTAGTCATTGTATCGCGTCCAGATCTCTTCCAGCGTGGCGGCGACTCCATTATGAAGGTACGGCGCCGAGTCGTAGATGTTGTTCAGGTGCGGCACGTCGAAATCACCCACCCGATCGTATTTCATCTTGGTACCCACGTCTTGCCGCGTCCGGTTAGTATACAGCGGGGGAAAGTGGCAGGTGACGCAACGGTTCTCTTTGGGGATCACCCGCCCGTCGTTGGCCATGGTCCGCTCGAACATGGCCTTGCCGCGGCGCTGGGCGTCGGTCAGTTCGGCGCCCAGGGGCCGATAGCGGTTCGGCGGCCGGGGAATCGTGCAGATGTAGTTTTCCAGCGCGGAAAGCTGCTTGGGCGTGAACGGTTGAATCCGCGTGAAAAAGACCGCCAGCCGCGGGCCGCACTGGCGCTGCAGACTGGGGTTGGTCCCTTCCCACTTGAACGGCGCGGTGTCGAGGATCCCCCGCAGCGTGCGGTTGTCGACGGGGCTGACGCCCAAGCCGTCCGGCTCGATGTCGTAGGTCAACCCGTCGACGTGCCCGTCGGGGTGGCAGGAGTGGCAGGAAAACTGGCGGTGGAAGCTGATGTCGGCACTGTGGAAGAGCCGTTCGCCGTAGCGGATCTTGGTAATCACTTTCGGGCCGCCCAGGTCGATCCGCTTAACCGCCTCGAGGCTCACCAGATCGATCACCGTGAGCGAGTCGTCCAGGGCATTGGCCACGAAGGCCGTGCGGCCGTCGGGCGTAATCAACACCCCGCGCGGGCTGTTGCCCACGGCGATGTGCTTGACCACGAACTGCGTCGGTTTTCCCAGGTGGTTGGGGAAAACACGTTGACGGTCGTACGGGGAGGCCGCCTCGAGCAGAGCGATCATCTTGGGCACGTCGACCACTGCCACCCGATCCGAGCCGGAGCTGGTCACCAACGCCAGGCGGCCGTCGGGGGTGATCGCCACGTCGGTCGGATCGGGAAAACAGAGGTTCGGTTCGTCGAGCAACACCTGGTCCACACGGCCGTCCCGCCAGATGATCCCCAGGCCGTTGGTGATCGTCCAGCCCTGCAACAGCCGCGTCATCGGCACCAGGTTCTTGGTGCGATTCATGGTGACCAGGGCAAACTCCCCGCTGGGGTGCCAGTCGATGCCTTGCAGCAGATTGGCCGCCGGAACCACCACGCGGTCTTCCACCACGGCCCGCCCATTGCCCCCGGCAGGGAGGAACCCATTGCCCCCGGCAGGGAGGAACCCTGTGCCCCCGGCAGGGAGGAACCCTGTGCCCCCGGCAGGGAGGAACCCTGTGTCGATCACGGTCACCTCGGACATCGCAGCGGTCCGGAAGGGAACGAACCGCGACAGGCTGTTGGTCACGCAAATCCGCGATCCGTCCGGCGAAAGCGACAACGACCAGGGGCTCCGGCTCGCCTCCAGGCGTTTGATTTCTTTAAGCGACGCCGTGTCGAGAACCGAGATGCTTCCGGCGGCCGTGTTGAGCACGTAAAGGTGTTTGCCCGAGCGGTCGGCCAACACGCCGTGGGGCCCGTCGCCGACGGCCACGGTCCGCAGCACTTTCCGTGCGGCCACGTGGATCACCGACACGGTGTCGTCCAGCCGGTTGCTCACGTAGGCCCGCGTGCCGTCGGGGCTGAAGGTGACGTCGGTGGGATGGTGGCCGACCGAAATCTCGGCGACCTTCTGCCGTGTCACGGCGTCGACCACGATCACCGTATGAGAGGCCTCACAAGTCACGTAGAGCTGCTTTCCATCGGGGTGTAGCGCCATGCTCAGCGGCGTCTTGTATTGGGGGGCCTCTTCCGCCTTCGGGAGTTTCGTCGGATGGGCGATCTTCTTCAGCGCCTGCTGGTACTCAAACGGCTTGCCGTGGGCGTCTTGATGACAGGCCAGGCAGGTCTCTGGGGTGATCGGCGTCAGTCCGGCCGCGGCGGCCGCAGGCTGATCCCTCATCACGGCCTCCACCGCGTAGTCGCTGCCCGCTGAATGACACGCCTCGCACCCGACGCCTTCGTAGATCGCGTACGACTGAAGGGTGCCGCCCGCCGCATCGTGATGGGCCGTCGCATGACACTTCAGACAGGCGGGATTCGTGAGCGGATCTCCCTCAACTCCCATTTCTCTCGCGATGGTATCCGCCTCGGGAGTTCCGAGCACGGCGTAGGCATCGGCATGCGGACCCATCCGCCATTTGCTGAACTGGTAGCCCATTTTCGGGCCCTTGTGGCACTCCGCGCAGGCCATCACGCCGGTGTATTTCGGCAAGGGCCGCTGCGAAGGCATCGGCTTAGGCAACTCGGGCAGGTCCGTATACTTCCGGGGCTCCGGCGTAGGATGCTCGATTCGTTTCCACGCCTTTTCCATGTCGAGCTTGGGCAGCTTCAGCACGGCCACGTGGGAGCCCTTTACCTGGTGGCATCCCATGCAGTCGTCTCTGGTCGGCATCCGCAGCCCGGCCCGTACGGCCAGCTTGCGGTCGACCATGATCTCTTCCTCGGCGTACTCGCTGCCCGGGCCATGGCATTTCTCGCACTGCACGCCGTCTTCGATCGAGAACGTGTCGTCCTTTTCCCAGTCCTCGGCCTCCGAGCCGGTAGCGTGGCAGCCCAGACATACGGCCGCCTGTTGGGGCTCCTGGGGGATGCCGCTGAGCCGGGCGATCTTCTTGGCCTCCGGACTGGCCAGCACGGCGTAGGCCCGGGCGTGCTTGGAAAGCTGCCAACGGCACTGCGTGTGCCCCATCCCCTTGCCAAAATGGCAGGAGGCGCACACCTTGTTCCCCACGTACACGGGATGTTTTTGCGTTGCCTGGGCCCGCAGCAGACCGGGGCATAACAGAAACAGCACGGGCAGGCAAAGGCCCGCCGGAAATCCAATAAGAACTCGAAATCGCATCGCGCACCGATTGAAATACAGGTAACCGTTTAGCCAAATGCAGCAAGTTTGTAGTAAGGAAAAAGGGGAAAGGGGAGAAAGGGGAAAAGAAGAACCAGTCATTTACTTGAGGGTGTCCGGGAATTCCGTAGGTCAGGGCTTGCCCTGACGGAACGAAATGGTGACGCCCGACCCGGGATGCGTCAGGGCGAGCCCTGACCTACGGGGATTTCTGCTTTCCGATTTCCCGGACACCTTCACTTGATTCCCATCTCCCCCCTTTCCCTTTTTCCCTCATCACACAACCCCTGGCTTGAATTTGGAGCTTCTAGAACTACTTTCCATCTTTGATCACCGTCAGGATCTGGTTGGCCGCCACGTCTTTCAGTTGCGTGCGGCGACCATCCGGCCAGCGAATCTCGACCAGCTCGGCGCGGGCCGACTTGCCGAGGCCGAAATGGGCCCTGGGGTCGGCTTGCGACAGGTAGCCGGTGACGGGAGTCACGTCCCGAATCTGCACCAGCGAACCGGTCTTTACGGTGATCCGGGCGCCGATGGCGTCGGACTTTCCCCCCGGCAACCGGGCGGCGACGGTCAGCCAATGGTTCTTGTTGCCGCCGTCGTTGCGCAAGAGTCGGGGGGAATCGTTGAGGTTCACCACCAGCAGATCGAGGTCGCCGTCGTTGTCGTAGTCGCCGCAGGTGGCGCCCCGGCCGACGTATTTCTTGTGGAAATAGGCACCCGACTGCCTGGCCACGTCCTGGAAAGCGCCCGCGCCGTCGTTGCGCATCAGCACGTCTTCTTCGGTGTACTCGCGATGGGCGTTGCCGTTGCCCACGAAGACGTCGAGGTAGCCGTCGTTGTCGTAGTCCAACAGCACGCCGCCCCAGCCGGTGTATTGGCCGCAGACGATGGCCAGCTTCGAGGCGGCGGTGCGGTCGTCGAAATAGTCGCCGCGGTTGATCAGCAGGCAGCCGTATCCCATGTCGGGAACGTAGATGTCGAGCCGCCCGTCTCGGTCGACGTCGCCGATGGCCGGTCCCATGGAGGAAACGCCCTGGCCGCCTTCACCGAACGCCATACCCCGCACCAGCCCGTCTTCCTCGAACGTGCCCTTGCCGGTGTTCCGGTAGAAGTAGTTCTCCATGGCGTCGTTGGCCACGTAGATATCCAACAGCCCATCGTTGTCCAGGTCGCCCAGCGTAGCGCTCATCGCCCGGCCGTTGGGATTGTACACGCCGGCTTGCTTGGTCACGTCGGTGAAGGTGCCGTCGCCGTTGTTGCGGTAGAGGGCGTCGGGGCGGCCGCTGTAGCTCAACGGGCCGGGGTAGTTCTGCGCCGCGAAAAACGCCCGGAACTTGCCCTTGTCGTACTCGAGATAGTTGGCCACGTAGACGTCGAGGTCGCCGTCGCCGTCGTAGTCGAACCACGGCGCCGAAAGGCTCCAAAGTGGATTGGCCAGCCCGGACTCCTTGGAGACGTCGGTAAACGTGCCGTCGCCGTTGTTGCGGTAGAAGGCGTTCGGCCCGTAGTTGAGCACATAAAGGTCGAGATCGCCGTCGCCGTCGAAATCGGCGGCCGAGCATCCGAAACCGAAGCCCCGGTCGCCGACGCCGGCCGCCTCGGTAACGTCGGCAAACGTGCCGTCGCGGTTGTTGCGGTAGAGGCGGTTGGCCAGTTTCCCCCGCAGTTTGCGGCCGCGGTTGTCGTTGACGTCCTTCAGCCAGCAGCCGTTGGGCAGGTAGACGTCCAGCCAGCCGTCGCCGTCGTAGTCGAAGAACATCGCCCCGGCGCCCGTGCCCTCGACAATGTTGCTGAGCTCGAAGTCTCCGAAGCTGTGCTTGGCGCGGATGCCCGCCTCGGCCGTGACGTCGGTGAAGACGGGCAGGTCCCTTTCCGCGGCCCAGCATCCGTTGATTGTGGCCGGCAGGGACGGGATCAGGATCCACAGTGCTAGAGCCATTACAACCTTCACTTCTTTTCTCCTGGTGGATTGCTCGCCTTGGAGGGCAAGTTGCCGGGATCGGCCGTGACGTCCCATCGCGCGCCTAGATCGATCCACTCGACCAGCGTTCTCTTCTCGTCTTCGGTAAGCAATCGGGCCTTGCAGGCGGACTGCGGTTTCTGAACACGATGTCCGGCGGGCGGGTCCCACGGGCGGGACGTGTTGCGGCCGAAGACCTGCCAGATCAGGCGACTGGTGCGTGCCTTGCCCGGATCAACGTAGGCTGCGAAACCGTCGTCCAGCCGCGGCGGCGTCCCGCCCTCGTTGTGACAGGAGACGCATTTCGCGCTGAGAATCGGCATTACGTCGCGGCGAAAATCGACGGTGCGTCGGCGCTGCGGCGGAAGGCAGAGCGGGATCGAGGCAACCGTGACGGCGCGGGGCAAAACGTTTTCCGGGGTGAGTTCCGGGTCCTCGTGGCAGCCGATGCAGCCGCGGGGCTCGCGATTCTTCGCCCAGATCCAGCCGCAGCTTCGCAACGCCATGCCGTCGGCGTCGAGGATCTGCAACTCGATGGGCGTATTGGCCGGGATCTCGATGTTAAACGATCCGTCCGGCCCGATGGGAATCTCGCCGAGAATACGCCGTGCGGCCAGCGGAGCAGTCTCGTTCCCAAGCTGGAGCTTGGCAACGAGCGAAGATCCCGGCCGCGGCGGCGGCGTGGTGTTGCGGCCAAGGTTGCCACTCGGTCGGCCTGCTCGCCGAGGGATCCCTTCCAGCACGCGAAGCCGCTTGATCGTCCCCGGAGGCATCCAACTGCGGTCCGGCGGCAAGTCCGAAATGTAGACGTTCAGGCAGTAGAGCTTTCCGTGGGGCTCCTTTTCGCTGACCACGCTCGAGCGGCCGTCGGGCAGCGGACGCGGTTGGATCAGCTTCGCCTGAACGTCGTGATAACGGGGATCGTCGAAAACTCGCTTAGCCTTGCCCGAGAGGGGATCCAGACGATATACGCCGTGGGTCCGGCTCCCGTCGGGCGGCCGCCGCGAGACGAGAACGTCTCCGTCGGGAAGCGGCGACGGCGAGTGGAACAGCCCGTCGGATTCTCGGGTGATCTGCCGGTACGAATGAAGCGGCCGCCGCATCCGCACGCAAGAGAGATACCCGGCGCCGTCCCAAGGAACCTTGTCGGCCTCGACGAAGACGGCGAGTCCCTTCGACGTGGTGCAAGGCATGTGCTTGATCCGCCGCCCCTCGTCGGCGGCGAAGAGGGCGTAGTCGGTGCCGTCGGTGTTGACGCCAAACAGCCCGATGCGTCCTAGCGGCCCCCGATCCAGCGTGCGGCGCTGCCAGCTTGCCAACAGCAGCCGCCCGTCGGGCATCCCAAAGGGGTCCATGTCGCTGGAAAGATTGAAGGTCAATCGCCGCACGCCCGACCCGTCGAGCTTACAGGAGTAGAGATTGGTGGCCGGCCCCGCTGCCGACGAGCGTGAGCCGTATTCATTGCGGGCGCCGGCCCCGCTGCCGACGAACGTGAGTTGATACCAGGGCTTCGGCGAGACGATCGTATAAAGCGTCGACTGGTAGGCCGGGCTGCGGCAGTCCCCGAGATTCCTGGTGATCTGCCTGAGGTTCGAGCCGTCGACGGCCATTTCATAGATATTGAAGTCGTCGTCGGCCGTCCTCTTGGCGGCCAACAGGATGCGGGTGGCGTCGAAGGAGACGTCCGGATCGCAGGCGCTGTGCAGGCCGCGGCTGATGACGCGGGTGGAGCCGTCGGGAGAGACCCTCAGCAGCCGGGCTCCTTCTCCATACGGCGCCCGCAACATACCTCCCCCTACCGGGCCGTGCGATTGCAGATCGGTGTCGTCGGGCAGTTGGGTGAGAACCAGCGGACCGCTCAATCCGGTGGGGGACGCGGCAAAGTGTCCAGGCTCGGCCCACGACGCCCCCGTGGCGATCGCGCCCGGCACTGCGGCTACGAGCAAGGCCAGCGCTGCCACGCCAAGGTGGTGGCCCGGTGTGCTGGGCGAAAGACGACTTCTGCTCACGCGACCCCCTCGGCCCCGTCACGGGGAGAAAAGGTACTGACAAAAAAGGACCGATTGGACTTGCCGCATCATTGCCGCGGGGACAGCCCCCTCTTTCGTGGGGAGGTGGCGAAAGCCGTGCACTCTTTCCGGGGAGCCCCCACTACCATCCCTATGATGTATTGATAAGCCTTTTTAGTATCGTGTCCGAATCGGGGCCTGTCAAGCAGTTTTTCACCTGCCGATACCGACGAAAATAAGCGATGGGATACTGCGGGGAACTGGCGGAGCATGTCGGAGGAGGTGTCTTCCACCCCACCGCGTTGACGTGGGGGCCGTCCCTTGGTACGATCAGCCGGCGCTTGATGTGACATGTTAAGAAAAACGGCTCAAAAAAAAGAGCATGCCATGATCCGCTCGGCTGGTGTCCGATTGCTTTTGCTCCTGTCGCTCGTCTTGCTCGCAGTTCTCGCATCGGGCGAGCGGGCCTTGGCCGCCGATCCTGCCTTTTACGTGAAGCAGGATACCTGGCAGCAAACGATGGCCGCATCGCGGGAAGCCTTGTTGAAGTGGGAGCGGAAACGCGGCCATACGACCGCTTTGCCGCCCTACCTAAGCCCGATCGTCCGCGGCGGACAGGCGGCCCGGCACGTCAGCTTCCCCGTCGCCGGCATGAAAGAGCTGTATCTGACCGTGATCGGCGTGCCTGACGTAACCTATGGGGCCGCCAATTGGGCCGAAGCAAAGCTGATTGACGCCGACGGCAAGCAAACGCTGCTGGGACACTCCAAGCTGTTCAAAGTGCTCGAAGGCCGGCACAGCGTCAACGTTAACATGAAGTCGGGCGTCAGCGGGCCGATGAAGATCGCCGGGCGGCAGTTCGAACACGGCCTGCACGTCTACGCCGACAGCAAGGTGCGGATCGCCTTGGACGTGCCCTACGAACGTTTCGAGGCCTGGATCGGGATCGACGATTGGGTGGGCCCTTTTGCCAAGGAAACAGGACGCGGCGCGGTCGAGTTTCGCGTCAGCGGCCCTGAAGGCGCGGCCCGGTACGACCTCTGGAAACTGCTGATGCGGGACTTTCCGGAAGAGGCCCCGCGGCGAGAAATCCGCTGGGAGCGGCAAGACCACGTGCTAGAGCGGGACTGGTCCCCGGGCGATTTCCGCGAGTTGGCCGGGCGCTACGCCAAGGCGTCCTTTCGCGTCCCGCCGCTGGCCCAACGGGCCGCCGAACTTGCACCTAAGGTCGACGACGCAGCGGCGCTGCGGAACATCCGGCGGCTCTATTACCGTGGCCGCCTGATCGACCATGCGCTGAAGCGTGCCCGGGCCCCCGGCTTTCGGGCGCTGCGGATGGCGATCGGCGATCTGGCCGAGACCTTCCCGGCGAAGTATCCCCTTGGACCGGCCCTCTTGTCGCGACTGTCGGCGCTGGAAAGGGCGATTCCAGAATCGCTTATCCGGACACGGCAAGGCGGCCTGGACGACTATGAAAAAGTGCCCGCGTTGTTGGCCGAGTTGGACCGCTTGAAGCGCGAGGCCTTGCTGGGTAATCCGCTGCTGGACTTCGACCGGTTGTTGTTGATCAAGCGTATCCCGCACGGCGACCCCCGCCGGCCGCTGGGAACCGGCTACTTGCACGGCGAGTACATCGGCCTGCCGCGGCAGAGTTCCAAGTGTCATCCGAACATCGAGCAGCCCTTCGCGTGGGACAACGAAATCGCCGTACTCTCGCCGGTGCGTCCGCAGGGAGAGTTGACCACGCTCTACAAGTCCGACGGCAACAAGCTGGTCACCGACGTGGACCTCCATTGGGACGCGGACCGGATGCTGTTCTCCATGCCGGGAAGCCATAAGAAGTGGCACGTCTTCGAGATCGGCGCCGACGGCAAGGGGCTGCGGCAGGTGACCCCGGGCGATCAACCGGACGTCCACTACTACGACTCCTGCTACCTGCCCGACGGCCGGATCGCGCTGGTCTCCACGGCGGTTTTCCAGGGCGTGCCGTGCAACGCGGGCGTGATCGTGGGGATGATGTACGCGATGGACGCCGACGGCACGAACATCCGGCAGATGTGTTTCGAGCAGGACCACAACTACTGTCCCACCGTGCTGGGCGACGGCCGGATCATGTATCTGCGATGGGACTACACCGACACGCCGCACGTCTGGAACCGGATGCTGTTTACCGTCAATCCGGACGGCACCGGCCAGGGGGAATACTACGGCAGCAATTCCTATTGGCCCAACTCGATCTTCTTCGCCCGGCCGATCCCCGGACATCCGACCAAGGTGGTCAGCATCGTGACCGGCCACCACGTGGGCCGGGTGGGCGAGCTGGTGATCTTCGACCCGGCCCGGGGACGCCACGAGGCCGACGGCGTGGTGCAGCGGATCCCCGGCCATGGCCAGCGGGTCGAGCCGCTGATCGAGGACCGGCTGACCGAGCACAGTTGGCCCAAGTTCCTGCACCCGTATCCGCTGAGCGAGAAATACTTCCTGGTCGCCTGCAAGCCGACGCCCTACTCGCTGTGGGGGATTTACCTGGTCGACGTGTTCGACAACATGGTCTTGCTACGCGAAGAAGAACGGCACGTGCTGTTGGAGCCGATTCCGCTGCGCAAAACGCCTAAGCCGCCGGTGATCCCCAGCCGGATCGAGCCGCGCCGCAAAGACGCCCTGGTTTTCATGTCCGACATCTACGCCGGGCCGGGCCTGAAGGACATTCCACGCGGAACGGTCAAGCAACTGCGGGTGTTTACGTATCATTTCGGCTTCCAGCGCATGGCGGGCATCAGCCACCGGATCGGCGCCGACGGCCCCTGGGAGGTGAAGCGGGTGTTGGGCACCGTGCCGGTTCGGTCCGACGGTTCCGCGATGTTCCGTATCCCCGCCAAGACGCCGGTCTCCGTACAGCCGCTGGATGCGGAGGGCAAGGCGGTGGCGCTGATGCGGAGCTGGATGACGGCCATGCCGGGCGAGGTGCTCAGTTGCGTCGGCTGTCACGAGCGGCGCAACTCCACGCCCGCCGCGATGGCTTCCCTGGCCCTGCAGCAGGCACCCTCGACCATCGAGCCTTGGCACGGGCCCGTGCGGGGATTCAGTTTCAAACGCGAAGTCCAGCCGGTGTTGGACAAGTATTGCGTGGGCTGCCACGACGGCTCCCAGCGCGACGACGGACAGTCGATTGCCAACCTCCGCGGCGACCAGGAGGCGTACGTGGTCTTTCGCGGCGGCGACCCGCAATCCGAATTCATCGAGAACACGGCCAAGAAGGAGCTGGTCGGCAAGTATAACGCGATCTTCGAGCCCAGCTACGTGGCGCTGCGCCGCCTGGTCCGCGTGGGCGGGCTGGAGAGCGATCTGCACGTGCTTCCGCCGATGGAGTTCCACGCCAGCACCAGCGAACTGGTCCAGATGCTCCGCAAGGGACACCACAACGTGCAGCTCGACGAGGAGGCGTGGGACCGGCTGATCACCTGGATCGACCTGAACGCGCCGTGTCAGGGAACCTGGAGCGAGTTCGTGCGGATCTCGGGAGACCAGCGGCAGCGGCGGCGCGAGTTGCGGCAACTCTACGGCGGCGTGGTCGAGGACCCGGAGGAGATTGTCGAAGTACCCGCCGCTGCGCCGGAATCTACCAGCCACTGGCCCCTCCGGCCTGAGCCGTTGCCGAAGGCCCGCGTCCAGCCGGTCAAACTAGCCGGTTGGCCGTTGACGGCGGCCGAGGCTGCGCGTCGCCAGACGGCCGGCGGGCCGGCGGTGCGCTCTGTCGACCTGGGCGGCGGGGTGACCATGGAGTTGGTGCGGATTCCGGCCGGCCGTTTCGTGCTCGGCACTGTTGCTGGTGAACACGCCGAAGGATGCCGCGACGAGCAGCCGCCGACGCCGCTTTTGATCGAGCGGCCTTTCTGGATGGGCCGGCTCGAGGTCACCAACCGGCAGTACGCCCAATTCGACCCGGACCACGACAGCCGGTTCGAGCATCGCACCTCCTGGATGTTCAGCGAAGACTACCTCGGCTGGCCGCTCGACGGCCCGCGGCAGCCGGTGGTCCGCGTGTCGTGGAACCGGGCGATGGAGTTCTGCCGCTGGCTGTCGGAAAAGACCGGCATGAAGGTCACGCTGCCGACCGAGGCCCAGTGGGAATACGCCTGTCGCGCGGGCACGGACACGCCGCTCTGGTACGGCGATTTGGACAGCGACTTCTCGGCGTTTGCCAACCTGGCCGATTACAGCATGCGCGAGCTGGCCTACCACGGCTGGCGGCCGAAGCCGCCCGACATCGTCCCCCGCGACGCCCGGTTCGACGACGGCGCCCTGGTCACGGTCGACGTGGGCAGCTACCGGGCGAACCCCTGGGGCCTTTTCGACGTGCACGGCAACGTGGCCGAGTGGACCCGCAGCAGCTACCGGCCGTATCCCTACCGCGAGGACGACGGCCGCAACGAGCTTTCCGCCGAGGGCGAGAAGGTCGTTCGCGGCGGCTCCTGGTACGATCGCCCCAAGCGGTGCCGTTCGGCGTTCCGGCTCAGCTACCGGCCGTATCAACGGGTCCACGACGTCGGTTTCCGTGTGGTGTGCGAGGCACCGACGGACCAGCACAAAATCGCCCTGGAGCGTTGACAAATCAGGTTCATCCGGAATTGGCGGACCTGCAAAGCCGAACTCCGGCCACGTTGGCATGGGGCGTTGCTTTGGGCAGAAGCTAGAATAGAATTGAAGGTGCCCGGGAATTCCGTAGGTCAGGGCTTGCCCTGACGGTACCCCGGGAATTGCGTAGATCAGGGCTTGCCCTGACCTACGGGGATTCTTGCTTTGCGAAAGTGGAACCTGCCCAACACCACAACTGGGGTATAGTTGTCCGCCCCTGCAGCCAACCGCCAACCCAAGGAGGCCGCCATGGAACACCCCCCCCAACCGGAAAACCCCCAGCAACCACCGCTGGCCACCGCGGTCGCTTATCCCGCCACCGTCGCGCCACCGCCCAAGAGGCGGTCGGCCGTTCGTTGGCTGATGGTGCTTTTAGTGCTCGGCCTGTGCGGCTCGCTGATGATGAACGTGCTGCTGATGGCGGTGGCCGGAATTGCCGGCCTCGCCTCGCCTGACACGGTTCAAGAGAAATACTACTCGCACCGGCAAAGAAGCCAGAACAAGGTGGCGATTATCTCGCTGGAAGGCACGATCCTGACCGGCGAGGGGTTCATCAAACGCCAGATCGACCAGGCCAAGAAGGACGAGAACGTCAAGGCCGTGGTGTTGCGCGTCAACTCGCCCGGCGGCACGATCACCGGCAGCGACTACATCTATCACCAACTCCATGAGTTGGCCGAGCAGAGAAAGATCCCGATCGTGGTCAGCATGGGCAGCCTGGCCGCCAGCGGAGGGTACTACGTTTCGATGGCCTGCGGCGAGTCCGGCGTGATCTTCGCCGAGCCGACCACCTGGACCGGCTCGATCGGCGTGATCATCCCGCATTACAATCTCACCGGAATGATGACAAATCTGGGGATCAAGGAAGACTCGATCGTTAGCCACCCACTGAAGCAGACGGGCAGCTTCGTCAAGGAGATGACCCCGCAAGAAAAGAAGATCCTGCAGGCGCTGGTCGACGAGGGTTTTGCCGGATTCAAGGACGTCATCAAGAACGGACGTTCCCGGTTCAAGGAGGACCCCGCCTCGCTGGAGAAGCTGGCCACCGGGCAGATCTATACGGCCAAGCAGGCACTGAGCAACGGCCTGATCGACGAAATCGGCTTTCTGGAGGAGGCGGTCGCCAAGGCGATCCAATTGGCCCGGCTGGACGAGGACGACGTGAGCGTGGTCCGGTACAAGCGGGAGCCGAACCTGGTCGACGTGCTGATGGGCGTCCGAGCCGAAAGCCGGCAGTTCGACCTGGGCACGATGTTGGAGATGACGGCCCCGCGGGCCTTCTATCTATGCACCTGGCTGCCGACCGTGGCCAGCAGTGCCCCATAACAGCCGGTTGAAAAAGTAGGGTGGGTGCTCGCACCTTAGGTCTACCCACATGTTTTTCGTTTGACGGCGAGGTAGCCGTCGAGCATGTACTGCAGTTTCGTCCAGCCACGCCAGAGAACGAGCCAACCGGGGCGATGG
>SDBV01003146.1_pt1 | contig 24572 bp, 22 predicted proteins | sample 2277081 | NCBI WGS metagenome assembly SDBV01 (sample SAMN10402039, study PRJNA504765) | marine sediment metagenome | isolation source: marine sediment core GS10_PC15, 223 cmbsf | place: Arctic Ocean: Southern Knipovich Ridge | collected 2010 | reverse complement strand
GATGTCGGAGATAGAATGATAGATGAATATCTTAAAAAAGGGTATGGATTAGTATTTGATGAGAATACAAAAAAATATCACATATATAAACCCCAAACCTTTGAAAATGCACTGGATGAATTAAAAACGGCAAGGAACTCAGAATTTCCCGCATCATGGATTCTCATCTTGGAATAAACCCCCACCAAATAAATGATATCTGTAAATGTGTGCATAAAAGACTTTGAATCTTGATTGTGAGGGTAGAAAGGTATTGATAAATTACTTTTTTACAAGAGAATGGCTTAACTCCTTTTTCAGGAACTGTGCAGTATAGCTATTTTTATGTGTAATTATTTCTTCAGGTGTTCCTTCACACACAACAAAACCTCCTCTTTCACCACCTTCAAGGCCTAAGTCAATGATGTGATCGGCAACCTTTATGATGTCCATATTGTGTTCAATTACCACCACTGTATTACCTTTATCAACCAGCCAGTTTAATACTTCTAATAAGACGCGCACATCTTCAAAATGAAGGCCCGTTGTAGGTTCATCTAATATGTAAAAAGTTTTTCCGGTATTACGTTTTGAGAGTTCAGCGGCTAGTTTAACCCTTTGGGCTTCACCACCGGATAATGTGGTTGATGGTTGTCCGAGAGTAATGTAGCCCAACCCGACATCCCGTAAGGTTCTTATTTTTTGGATGATACCGGGGATGTTTTCAAAAAAGTCAACGGCCTGATTGATTGTCATATTCAACACATTGCTGATTGATTTTCCCTTATAGCGTATCTCTAATGTTTCTCTGTTGTACCGTTTCCCGTTGCACGTTTCGCAGTTTACATAGACATCGGGTAGGAAGTTCATTTCAATAGTTCTCATTCCTGCTCCCCGGCATGTCTCACATCTTCCGCCTTTAACATTAAAAGAGAATCGCCCGGGTTTATAGCCTCTTATTTTTGATTCGGGAAGCTGGATGAAGAGATGTCTGATTTCCGTAAAAGCGCCTGTATAAGTTGCCGGATTAGACCGGGGAGTTCTTCCGATTGGCGACTGGTCAATTTCAATTACTTTGTCAATATGCTGTAATCCGTCTATTGAAGAATAGCCTAGGGGGGGGGTAATTGATTTGTAAATGTGCTGGTTCAAAATGGGATAAAGCGTTTCGTTTACAAGTGTTGATTTTCCGCTTCCCGATACTCCGGTTATGCAGATAAGTTTACCTAAAGGAAATTTAACATTGATGTTTTTTAAATTATTGCCTTTTGCTCCTTTAAGTGTTAAGAAATTTCCCGTTCCCTTTCTTCGTTTTGTTGGGATAGCTATCTCTTTTTCTCCGCTTAGATACTGGGAAGTAAGAGTGCTGGATGCTGGATGTTTACCCTGCAAGGAAGAACGACTGTACCGGGGCTGGGTGTTGAAATTCAGTTGCATCGGCTTTCCCTCTGCAACAATTTCACCACCTTGAATACCGGCTCCGGGCCCCATATCAATTATATGATCTGCCGATTGGATCATCTGTTTGTCATGTTCAACAACGATTACTGAATTGCCGGTGGTTATTAGTTTTTTGAGTGCCTGGATTAACCTGTTATTATCTCTTTGGTGTAATCCGATACTTGGTTCATCCAAAATGTAAAGAACCCCAACCAGTTGAGAGCCGATTTGTGTAGCTAGTCTTATTCGTTGTGATTCACCTCCTGAAAGCGTTCGGGATACCCTGTTGAGTGTTAGATATTCTAATCCGACATCTAAAAGGAATTGAATCCTGGTTCTGAGCTCTTTTAATATTTCACCGGCAATCTTTGCCTGTCTTTTGTCAAGGCGGGTTTCTATATTTTTAAACCAGTTAAATAGCTGCCGGATGTCCATATTGGCCAGGTCAGCAATATTTTTATTGGCAATCTTAAAGTATAGCGATTCTTTTTTGAGCCGTGTGCCATTGCACTCCGGACATTGGTTTTTGTTCATAAATCCTTGAACCCACTTGCGTAAGGAGGGAGATGGGGCATCCTGATACTGGCGAAATAAAAAGTTAACGATTCCTTCAAAACTCAAGGTATAGTTCGTTGAAACGTGTTTCGCACTGCCATCCTCATAGGAAATATTTTTAATTTTAAGCATTTCATCTGATCCGTTGAGGATGGTATTTATTGCATCTTCAGAGATTTTTTTTATAGGCGTGCTCAGTGTAAAATTGTATTTTTCACCTATTGCCTCGAGTTGTTTAAATATCCATGAGTTTTTATATTTTCCTATAGGCGCTATGCCTCCGTTTTCTATGCTTAATTGACGGTTGGGAATGATTTTGTCAATATCAATTTCAGAAACCAATCCTATTCCGTTGCATTTAGGGCAGGCACCGTAGGGAGAGTTGAAAGAGAAAGAATTGGGTTCGGGTTCGGGATATGAGATCCCTGAGGTGGGGCACATCAGGTGACGGCTGAAATATGTAATGTTTGATGGTTTATGTTTGATGGTTGATGTTTTTTTTCCATCATCCATCGTCCATCGTCCATCGTCCATCACTATTATAGTTCCTTTGCCATGTTTCATAGCAGTCTGAACAGATTCAGACATACGCTTTAACGATTTTTTATTCGCAGATAGGGTATCGATCACTATTTCAATATCGTGGGTTTTGTACCTGTCTAATTGTAACCTATGAGTTAATTCTGTTATTTCTCCGTCTATTCTTGCTCTTAAGAACCCTTGTTTGAGGATTTGCTGAAACAATTCGCGATAATGTCCTTTCCTGCCTTTAACAACGGGTGCGAGAATTGTAATCTGTTTATCTAAAAACTTCTTTACAATAAGGTTAATTATTTGTTCATCGGTATAGCGGATCATTTTTTCTCCGGTAACATAAGAAAATGCGTCTGATACGCGGGCAAATAACAGGCGCATGAAATCGTATATCTCGGTAGTTGTTCCAACAGTAGAACGCGGATTTTTATTAGTGGTCTTTTGCTCTATGGATATTACAGGGCTTAACCCTGTTATTTGGTCAACATCGGGACGTTCCGGACTTCCTAAGAATTGCCGGGCATAATATGGAAAACTTTCGATGTATCTTCTCTGCCCTTCAGCATAAATCGTGTCAAATGCCAAGGATGATTTGCCGCTTCCGCTTAACCCGGTTATAACAACCAACTGGTTTCTTGGAATCTGTACATCGATGTTTTTGAGATTATGCTCCCTTGCCCCAAATACTTTAAGTTGAAAGTCCAAAGTTTAAAGTTTAATTTGAGTTTTCCGCCTTTGGCAGAAAATAATGGTTTTGAAGTTTATTCAACTGATGTAGAATCTTTTATAAAGGATTCGTAAGCGTTATAGCCCACTTTCGGTATTTTGATGTAATAAGTTTTCTTTTCTTTGTTTGTGAGGGAATTTTTTCTCAGCCATGGATTCATTATCTTTAATATTTTGTAGTTAATATTGTGTTGAATTGCAAACTCAGCGAGATTGACAATGCTTGAATCAATGGTCAGTATACGAATTGGTACGGGGGGATATAAATCCTTTTTCCTGAAATGGAAGCCATAGTTTTGCGGATGAACCATGATTTCTTTTATGGCTAAGATTCTGAAGAGATATCTCGATGTTTCCTGATTAAGCAAGAGGTCGTAATAGTTGGATGTTCTTTGTTTCTTTAATTGTTTTTTGATGCCATCTATGCCTATGTTATAGGAAGCGGCAGCTAAGGTCCAATTATTAAAAATCTGATGTGCTTTTTGCAGGTATTTACAGGCAGCTTCTGCAGATTTTTCCATGTGGTATCGTTCATCCACTTCATCGTTGACTTCCAGTCCAAAAGTTTTTGCCGTACCGTCCATTAATTGCCAATAGCCCGTTGCACCTTTGGGAGAAACTGTATTTGTAAGATTACTTTCAACCAAGGGGAGATATTTGAAATCATCGGGGATGTTATATTTCTTTAAAATCGGTTCAATGATCGGGAACCATCTGTTTGCACGTTTATAGAGAAGAAGAGTGCTGGATTGGAAGTAGGTGTTGATTAGCAGTTCTCTGTCTAAACGTTCTTTTATGTCATAGTCATTAGTCGGGACTTCTTCACCGGAAAAAGTTAAGTTGCCTGGAATGTTCAGGGCAAAGATGGAGTAGTTTTTATTAAAGAGCTTTTGATATTCAGCGTCCTCTTTTGCTTCATCTGTGGAAAAGATGAAAAATTGGAATACTGCTATCAAGACGATACTGCCTGCTAACACATAAAATAGTTTAAGGTTCAAAGTTTAAGTCGTATTTCTTTCTTGTTTTTCCCCAGGTAAATTCCCTGGTTTTTCATTAGTTTTTGTGCAGTAAAACAACAATCCAAAGATGATTAGAAAATAGATTGCAAAAAGAGAAAAATGCAAATAACTCCAGTTCTCAATAAGCCTAATGATAATGAAAATAGACATTAACGAGATTAAAGAGATTCCTGAAAACAGGAGCGCTACTTGTTTCTCCGAAAGCCCTAAGTAAGAGAGGTGGTGTGTAGTGTGGTCTGTTCCTCCAATGAATGGAGATTGCCCTTTTGCTATTCGGTTGATAACTACTGTGGTAGTGTCTGTAAGGGGGATGATAAAGACGAGTAAAGCAATAATGATTTGTTTTGACCATAACAGGTTAAAATCGATCGCAATAAATTCAAAAGGGATAAAATTCCAACAGTGGGTAATACCCATTGTCGCTAAAAAAATACCTAAAAATTGACTTCCTGTATCTCCCATAAACATTTTTGAGGGATGCCAGTTAAAGTACAAAAAGCCCAGCAGTGCTGACAATATGCCGGTTAACATCAGGAGATGAATGTTTGTGAAGCCATGCTGTGAGCAGATAATTAGAATTAACGACAGGATAATAAATATTGAAACAGAGGCAGTTATTGCATCCATATTATCTAACATATTCAATGAATTCATCATCCCTACAACCCAGAATAATGTTATAGCATAGTTTAATGGCATATATGAAAATAGAGAAATGTATGTTCCGGAAGAGATCAATATGAGTCCACAACAAATTTGTGTGAAGAGCTTTAGCAAGGGAATGGTGTTGTAGGCATCATCAGCCAATCCCATTAAGAAAGCCAATGTCACTGCTGCGAGCAAGCCAACCAATTGTTTGTTTAATAGAATTTGCCCTGAGTCCTCGGGGGCAAATAAGATAGAATAACTCGCAAAAGACAATAAGAAGAGGATGTAAAAGGATATTCCCCCAAAGGCGGGTTTGGCTTGGCTTCTCCAGCGAATTATTCGGTCATCATTGTTGCGGATACCCAATGTTTTTGCAAATTTCAGGAATAAGCTGTTTATCAAAAAAGAGAAGGTGGTTGTGCAAAGAAAGAAGATTAGATAGGCAATAATTAAATATGTAGTAATGTTCATCTCTGCGGGATTAGCAAGTTTTGTGATCAGCAACTGACGAATAACGAATTAAAATCCTTGAATGTTTGGGCGCTCTTGTCTTTTTCGGATAAAATAGGAGCAACGATTCCCCAATTGATATTTAGGTCTGGGTCGTCCCACAAGATAGTATCTTCAGATGCTTTATTGTACACTTGGGTGCATTTATATGAGAAAATGGTATTGTCTGCTAAAGTTAAAAAACCATGGGCAAAGCCTTCAGGAATAAACATCATTGTTTTATTCGTCTCAGATAGTTCTATGCTGTAATGTTGTCCGTAAGTTGCCGAGTTTCTCCTTATATCTATTACAACATCTAAAACAGCTCCTTTGATTACCCTCACCAATTTTGCCTGAGAGTATGGTGGATTTTGAAAATGCAAACCCCTTAAAACATTCTTTTGCGACATGGACTCATTATCTTGAACGAACTCGTAGTTAATACCATCCTTATTGAACTCATTTTTATTATACGATTCAAAAAAGTATCCTCTTTCGTCTTCGAATACTTTTGGCTGGATGATAAGCAGATCGGGAATTGGAGTTTTAATTACATTCATTTAAACTTTCACTTTCTTGAAGATTCTTTTCAGAAAAGACGGTTTTTCAAATTCGGATTCTTCATTGTAATAACCATAACCATAGGTATAACCGTAGCCGTAACCCATTATACCTGTTTTATAACCAAATCCGTGTGTGTTGTTACTACCAACCCCATTTAAAACGATAGAGATGTTTTTGATATGGCTTTCATTGTGCAACTGGTTAACATATTGTACAAAATATTTCTTAGAAACATCAGCTCTGAAGATATAAATAGGATAATCGGCTTTTTGGATACACGTCATGCCATCTGTGACAATTCCAAGAGGTGGGTTGTCAATAACGATCACATCATAAATTGTTTTTAAATAATCGAGCAATTCATCCATTTTGTCACTTATAATAAGTTCAGATGGATTAGGGGGTACGGGGCCTGCTGTAATAAAGGATAAGTTTTTGATACTGCTGTTATGGATACATTTTTCCGGGGTGTCCTTACCGATCAGAATCGTGCTTATTCCTTTGATGTTGTCAACATTAAAACCGAGATGGATTTTTGGCTTACGCAGATCCAAATCGAGAATAATGACTTTTTTGTCAGAGAATGCAATAATCCCTGCTAGATTTATTGACACAAATGTTTTACCTTCTCCCGAAACGGTAGAAGTAATTGCTATTACTTTAGGACCTGGTTTATTTGAGATAAACTGTAAATTGGTGCGAACAGATCTGAAGGATTCGGCAATTAATGATTTCGGATTTTTATCAACCAATAATTGCGAAACAGGTATGTCTTTACTATAAGCGGGGATGACACCCAGAAGGGATGCATCGGTGTAGTTGGTAATATCTTTTACAGAGGTGATGTCATTATGTAATAAATAGCGTATGGCTAGCAATCCTAAACTGAACAATATCCATACAATGAAGCAAATGGAACAGATCATTCTTTTATCAGGCGAAACCGGAAAGGAAGGGGTAGCCGCTCTTTCAAGAATGAGGTTTTTAGAGACAAAGCCCGCTTTGGAGATCGAATATTCTGCTTTTTTCTCAAGCAACATGGTGTAAAATTTGTCATTGATGGAAAACTCCCTTAATAAACGGGCAAATTCCAATTCCTGTGACGGAAGATTAAAAAATTTGTTTTCAATTTCTTCGGCTTTCTCAGCGAGGTTCTTTTTTCGTATTTGTATTTTCTTCCCGAGCGATTTGATGCTTTCGAGTAGAAGCTTTTTTTGTATTCCGATTCGATAGTTGATTGCTTTAACCTCTTCGCTTTCTGGGGTTACCACATACAATGCCTTTTCTTTTTGAGACAATAAATCCTGAAGTGAATTGATTAGGTTAGAAATTTCCTTCTGGTTTTGTGTACCGGTAATAGCAGGAAGTAAATTATACAGGTCTATTTCATCATCACCTTCAATGGTATTTTGCACTTCTTTAAGCACGTTTTCGTCTAGTTCTAAATTAACTATTTCATTTTCAATCTCATCGAGACGGCCAATGTATAAGGTGATGATATCCTTGCTCTCTGTCATCTTGTTTTCTTTTTTGTAGGCCTGTATCTTATTTTCGGAACTTCTCAGTTGTTCATAAACACCTTTCAATTGTTCCTCAATAAAGGTCAGCACTTTGTTACCACTTTCTGCTTTTTTCTCTACATCATAATTAATAAATTCTTCACCGATTGCATTAACTATATCGGCTACTTTTTTGGCGTTATTCCCTTCGAATGAAACCTGTATTGTATGAGCTGCTTGATTTAAGATTTTCACATCTAACTTGGGATAATATTGAGGTAGTATATTATCGGGGTTGTTGATTATATAGAACAGGGGGTTTTGTTTAAACTGGTTTTGTTGAGATGTGATTTGCTGAAAATCATGTATGACAACTTTAACATTTGCATGGGCTAATCTCGTCCATTGGCCAACATTAAAAGGATGTTTGTGTTCAATATCGTTGAGTGTATATGAAGTGTAAATTCTCTTTTTACCGGGAAAGCTAATAAAAATTGGAACGTCATAAATAGCGGGGTTGATGTTCCTCACTTTAATGGTATAAGGCGATGCAGTGTATTGTTCATAATTAAGAAATTTTCCTTTGGCAAAATAACTTTCTGTAAGATTGAGCCTGGATAATGCTCTTTTAAAAAATGCTTTTGAACGTAATAATTCAATTTCTCCAGCGATATCCTGTTCGTATAAATTCTCAACATTTAACACTCTTTGTGCAGGGTTTTGGGTAGTTGTTTGGAGGATAACACTCGCTTCGTAAAGCCGGGGGGTATATCTCCAGTAATAAAATCCTGCGAGTGATGCTAGCACAAAGAATAGCAGTATCCATATCAGGTTTTTTCTAATGACGATGATAAAGAGCCCTAAATCAAATTCCTGGCCGAAATTCGTTATCTTCGATTGATACCTCTGAAAGTCGTCATTATTATTTGATGTTGTTTGGGTGTACATCTATTTTGTAATTATTTAAACAAAGCAATGACAATTAAAATATTGGTAAGAATAGCAATAATAGGAGTCATTTCTGCTAACAGGGTTTGGCTGATTTTTAAAACGGGCTCCACATAAATGATGTCATTTGCTTGCAATACCATATCTGCTTGCTTCATTCCTTCAATAGTTGAGAGGTCTATTAAATACACTTCCGGATCTTTCAGATTGCCACGAATTAATTTTATCCGTTTTGCCTTACCCGTATTGGCAATCCCACCGGACAAAGCCAATGCTTCCAAAAGTGTTGTATTGTTGTTTAGCAGGTTGATTACGTTAGCTTTACCTCCTGTTCCCGGAAATACTATCACCCTTCTGTTAAGAACATTTAACATTACAAATGGCTTATTGTATAAAGTGGAGTATTTTTCTTCAAGCATTTGTTCTGCCTGGCGTATTGTAAATCCTTGTAATGAAATTCTTCCGATAACAGGAAGTTTAACCAAACCGTCATGTTCAACTAAATAATCAATACTGTTTTTCATATTTCTAAACATATTGTCGTTTAAACTGGTAAGGTCAATGAGTTTAAATCCATCCCTGGCAAATATTCTGAATGAAATGACATCATTCGGGGCTATTTTATATTCATATTGCGGAGTGGAAGGGGCTTGAGCATAGGGGTAGTTTCTTTTAGTTTTTAGCATAATGCTCGGTTTCAAAACGCTGCATGAAGAAAAACTTAACAAAAGGAGAAAGTAAAATAATGTTCTGATCATAATGTTTATTTCATTTTGCATTTTTCAGTATGCAAAGTTAAAAATTTTCACCCCCGCTCATCCAAAAGTTTTTTGTATAATTTTCTCACGTCATTTACCAAGCGGGTATAATGGAATTTTTCTTTTACATGATTCCAGCCCTCTTTACTCATGTCACACCTCATTTTTCGGTTTTCAATTAAAGACAATAAATTTTCAGCAAAGGCAAAAGCATTACTATTTTCCGATAACAAAGCAGTAGTATTCGGGATAATTACGTTTTCAACTCCTCCTGCATTGGTGGAAACTATTGGTTTATTAGCTGCCTGTGCTTCAATTAAACTTACCGGTGTACCTTCATTGAATGAGGTTAGACAAATAATATCCATCCCGGCATATACGTAATCAACATTTCTTATCCAGGATGTAAACGTAAGAGTTGCTTTATTGTTACTTGTTTTTACAGAATTAATAAAATCAACATTTAGTTTTTTGGCTTTTGATTCGATTTTCTGCCTGTCTTCACCATCGCCAACGATAAAAGCTCTGATCTTATAGGATGTTTTGTCTTTTACATATTTCAACGCCTCTATAAACAAATCGTGATTTTTAACCGGCACCAATCTGCCTACAATGCCAATAGTAACTTCCTCATCATCAATATTGAATTCTTTTCTGAAAGACAAGCGTTTTTCTTCCATGTTTTCCTGAAACCTCAATAAATCAAAACCTAAAGGGATAACCTCTATCTTGCTTGCAGGGCAAATTTTATGAATCATTGACAGTTCTTCTTTTTGATTTTCGCTTAGCGCAATGATACAAGCGCTTTTTCTTGCCAGATACCTTTCAATATTTTTATATAAACTGGTTTTTATATTACTGAAATATGAGTGGAAAATATGGCCATGGAATGTGTGAACAATTACCGGCACTTTTAATTTTGAAGCAGCTAATCTTCCCAGTGTCCCTGCTTTCGAAGCATGTGTATGAACAATGTCGGGCTTGAAATCCTTTATTATTTGCCGGATCTTTTTGTATGCAATCCAATCATTTTTAGGATGGATTGTTCTCTGCATTTCGGGGATGATGATGGGTTCGATGCCTAAATTGCGCACTATAAATTCTGAGCTGTCTTCGGTATCATCTTTCATCCCACCGATGAGCATCGTTTCAAACTCAGGCGATAGATATTTTGTTAAATAGGCAGCATTGTAGGTAGGGCCGCCTAAATTGAACCTATTTATAATTCTTAAGATCCTTGGCATTTATTAAAATATAAAATGAGTGTCAGTCCTTACAAACATTACATTAACCCTAAACAAAATACTTCTTCCACCAATATTGAAAGACGATTAAAGCCCAGATAGTTGCTTGGGCATCCCCCGGATTTTTTGAGAACAACTTTGATTTTAAATTCTTGACGGCATCTGTATTAAAAATATCCTGTTCTTTAATAAAGTCATCATCTAACAACTCATCAGTGATCATTGATTTGAGTTCAGTCCTGAACCATTTTAACAGAGGCACTTCAAACCCCTGCTTTGGCCTGTTATACAATTCGGCTGGCAACCAGGACTTGAAAGTATCCTGAAGTATCTTTTTCTTTATAGAAGCATTGATCTTGAACAAAGAAGGGAGAGTAAATGCAAAATTCACCACATTATGATCTAAGAATGGTGTTCTTACTTCAAGCCCATTTGCCATAGACATTAAATCAACCTTTGCCAGCATATCGTTCTGCAATACCAAATGCATATCGGTATAAAGCACGTCATTAATGTCACCGTTCTTCCTGATATGTTTTAATAAATTTTCTTTTCTTTTTTTGTATTCATAAGCATCGTCTGATAAACGCTGAAATTTTATCCCTTTACTTTCTTTTAGGTAGTAATTAGCTTCCTCTTCATCAATTATACTTGCCCAGCTCCAATATCGCTCTTTATTGGCTAATTTTGCCCCCTTACCGAAGCGGCTTAATTGACGACTGAGATTGCCAAATTTTGTATTTCTTGATTGAGGCAGTTTATCGAACATTGGAGTTATTCCTTTTACAAGTTGTTCAACAATTCCAGGATCTCTTGCTTTGAATTCTGCAAGGTGTTTATTATATCCTGAGAACATTTCATCAGCTCCATCACCCGAGAGGGCAACCGTGACATGTTGTTTTGTATAGTAACTCAGTATGTTTACTGCGATAGCAGATGAATCTGCAAAAGGCTCGTCTATATAATCCAGAATGTTGTAGAGGTGCTCGAAGAGGTCATTATTGGTAAGTGAAAATACAGTGTGATTGGTGTTGTATTTTTTAGCTACCAGTTGGGAGTAATGTGTTTCATCGAAGTAGGGTTCATCTTTATACCCTATTGAAAACGTATTTAAATTGTCCGTGTTTTGAGCAGCTAAAGCCGTGATGATAGATGAATCAATCCCCCCACTTAAAAATGTTCCCAATGGAACATCTGCAACCAAGCGATTTTGAACAGCATTTTCCAATAGTTTGATCAAGGTTTTTTGAGCACTTTCATAAGAAGACAAATTCACTTGGGCAATCTCGTCAGGGGAGTAGGGGATGGAATAGTATGTTTGATGTTGGATGTTTGACGCTTGGTGAATAATAAGATAAGAACCTGCATCGAGCTTCTTCACATTCTTAAAAATAGAGTGGGGGGCAGGAATGTAATTTAACTGTAGATATGTAAAGAGTGAGACATTATCAATTTCCTTTGGGGTCCCGAAAGCCATTAATGCCTTCATCTCGGATGCAAATATGAATTTATCATCATCCTGGTAGACGAGTAATGGTTTAATGCCCATTCTGTCGCGGGCGATGAAAAGAGTTTCTTCCTGTTTATCATAAATTGCAAAGGCAAAGAACCCGTTGACTTTTGCTAAACAGGCAGGCCCTTCGTGAATGTATAGATAAAGTAATACTTCGGTATCGCTCTTTGATCGGAATTGAACCCCTTTGCTTTCCAGGATTTTACGGTGTTCTTTGTAATTGTAAAATTCACCGTTATAAATAATGGTGTATCTTCCCGATGTATCGGTAAAAGGTTGGGATGCAGCGTCAGAAGTGTCAATGATGGATAGACGAGTGTGCCCTAACGCTACATTATTATGCTTGTATGTTCCATTGCTGTCCGGGCCTCGTTGGGCTAATGTTTTGACAGCGCTTTCGACTTTGTCTAAATAATTAGCTCCGCTCTCATTAAAAGCAACTATACCTGTTATTCCGCACATGGTTTCTTATTCAGCCGAAGATTCGTTTTATGAGTTTTCTTAAATCTTGTTTTCGGATGTTGCTTTCTTCTGACTTGTCGTAAATGGTGATGAGGTAAATATCTGTTTGATTCTTTGTCTCATCTATAAGGTAGGTGATGATTCTAAAACCCCCACTTTTGCCTTTCCCTTTGCTCTTGCTTGCATCCTTATTTTATAAAGATCTGCACCTAAAGCTGTTCCTAACCTTGGGTTTGCTAATAATTCTAATGTTAATGTATCTATTTCAGTTTCTAAGGATGGAAACTTTTTCCTATACTTTTTGAACTTATTATCAAATATGGGAGTTGTATAGACATTATTTCTCATTTACCAACTGCTTAAATGTTTTTTTGGGGAGTTTCCCATCTCTTATTTTTTTCACCTGATTTAAGCCGGCAGTAATTTCTTGAAACAAGTTGTTATTTAGCAATTTGTCTATTTTTAACCAATCAGTATAAGGAAGTATTACCGACTGTTTTTTGCCTTTTTCGTTTGTTACATATTGAATATTCATAATTAAAGGAATTTTAAACAAATTTACTTATTTATTTATAAATTCTTAACAAATTTAACACAAAATACGCTGTTTTGTTTGGATATGTTTATATTTGTAATGTTTTAATTACATTTATTAACCAAAATCAAAACGATGAGTCATAAAAACAGGATTTCAGCGAGCATTGACCCGGCAGACAAAGACCAGATCAAGCAAAAAACCGAGCAAATAGAAACACTGCTTCCTTTTTTAGTGGATTTAGATGCCGATGAGCGAAAAAAAGGACAAAAAATAGGTAAGCGAAGAAGGGATTTTGTGGAGCAAATTGTAGATATTGCCAACGACCATCCCGAAATTTTGCCTCCTGCCTTTGACCTGCCTGAATTCAAAAAAGATGTTGCCCTGGAAAAAGACCTTGACGACATACTTACATGGGCCAGTCGTGTTAGAAAACAAATTGACGACACGCATCTTATGGCAGGCAGAGAGGCATACCAACAGGCGCTAAAAATATATAAATACTTACAGGCGGCTGAAGGATTGGATGAGTTAAAACAAAAAATTGGCGAATATTTTGGCAAAGCCAGGGAAGAAGAAGCAGAAGAAGGAGATGCCCAGCCAGAAGAATAAAAAGCCGTTGGTTGCGTATGAAGAACCGTTGCTAAACAACCAACAGCCGTTGTTGAACAACCAACAACCGTTGCTAAACAACCAACAACCATTGTTGAACAACCAACAACCGTTGTTGAACAACGAAAGGTCGTTGTTAAATAACGAAGAGCGGTTGTTGAACAACGAAAGGTCGTGGTTGAACAACGAAAGTCCGTTGTTAAACAACGGACCTTGATTGTTCAACCTGCATTAATACTAAAAAGTAACAATTCCGCCAAAGGCGGACAGGCGTTCTTTAAAATATGAGATATAAATTATAGCGTTTAGCTGTAATTCTTACGATAGAAAACTGACAATTTTCAAGATACACAGGAATTATAAGCAAACGTTCACGGTTGCCGTGAGCGTTGCTTATTCTGTGTGTCGGGTATGTCAGTACCTCTATCGTGGGATTTGTCAATGTCTCACGGTTTTTTTATGTTATGAAATCAGATAAAAGCATACAGAAATTTGAATTTAGCGAAATCCTTTATCATAAAGAGATAATCGAAAATAGAGTATTTACTCAAAAAGAAGCGAAGGGAATGTTTGATATTATTGCCGAAATTCACTCGGCTTTGAAGGATAAGAGAACAAATACAGGAAAGGGTAAAATAAGGGTGGTTGAGATGGGATGGTTTTTGGGAATTGATGAATTGATTAATCAAATGAAAGAGCCGGTGCCGATTTAAGATTATGTTAATTTGATTTGTTTATAAAAATCTTTTATAACTTTGTAATTAATAATAATATTAACAATCCCGAGTACTCGGGACTAAAACTTAAAATGTTATGAAAAAATTATTACTCTTATCAATGCTACTAATGGTGGCAAAAACATTTTCCTTTGCACAGTCAGCAGGTTGTGAAGAATTGTTTTTCAGCGAATATATTGACGGGCCTTTTAAGAATAAGGTGTTAGAAATATATAATCCAACGGATTCTACCATATCGTTGGCAGGATATACAATCAAGATATTCCAGAATGGAGCGCCAACTCCAATTACTATATTCCTTTCCGGCTCAATAGCTCCTAAAGGAACTTATGTTGTGGCTCATTTTCAGGCAGATAGCGCTGTGCTTTCAAAAGCTGATATGGTTTCGCCTATGATGAATTTTGACGGGAATGATGCTATTGTGTTGAATAGAGGGCAAAGTACTTATGTTGACAAAATTGGCGAAATTGGTGTTGACCCGGGGAATAGCGGTTGGTTTGTGCCGCCTAACGGCTCCACTAAAGAACACGACTTGCGGAGAAAATTACCTGTTGACAGAGGTCAGCCGGATTGGGTACAGGGAAAAACTGAATGGGAAGTTCATCCGAAAGATAGTGTTGCAAATATTAAAAAGCATAAAAGTGTATGTGCCGCACCTACAGTTAAATTTGTTGGAACAACATCTTCTGTTTCTGAAAGCATCGGAACAGCTTATGTAGTAGTAGAACTCACAGGTAGCAATCCTGATGGGGTTAATATTTGGATTATGGCAAATCCTTATACTGGTCAATGTGCTGCTAATCTGGCAACCAGCAATATAGATTTTGCTTTTCCGGGCGCTGTAATACCTTTTTATGCGGGTGAAACTGGAAAAGATTCAACTTCTGTTGGAATTATTGACGATTCTTCCATTGAACCGAGTGAGGCAATTTGTTTTGAATTTGATACCCCCACAGATGCAATTATCGGTAACCCGAACTATCACGTAATGACTATTGTGGATAATGACCCCCAAGGCATTAACGATATAGAAACTAAAAGCATCAAAATTTATCCTATTATAGCAGATGAAGATATATTCATAGAAGGGATACGTGGTTCAAAGGATTTATTGATTACTGTATCTAATGTTTTAGGGCAGGGAATAATGTCTTTTTCATACGATGATAATGAAGAACTGAAAATAGATGTTAGAAATTTAGAACAGGGATTTTATTTCTTAAACATTTATGGAATAGAAAATCAAGTAATTACCAAAAAGTTTATTAAAGAATAAGTAAACCGCCCTGCATAACTTGTTCCTTTCGTTAAGGGATAAATTTGTGCGGGGCTTTTTTATTTCCTTAAAAACTTTGTGCGATGACAATAAAAAGAAATATAACTTTCTTATGTCTATTATTTTACCCTGTTATTATTTTCGCTCAAGATTTTAACATTGGGGTTCGTGCTAATTATTTAACAAATTTTACACGAAATTATTTTGAAGAAGGAATATATTGGTCCGATAATGAACGGAATTGGAAAGAAAAAGAATTTTCAGGAGATGTTATTTTTGAGAATGTCAGACCTAATGGCATTTTTCGTAGGGTTAGAGTAGGATATCAGAAAACATTTGCTTCATATAATCATTTGTCCGACTATTCTGGTATTACAGGTAAAAGCTTCTATATTAATAAAAAAGAATATGGAAAGGAATACAGATTTGCTGCGGGTATTGGTAAATTATTTGAGTTTGAAAAATTATTTTTTAAAGTAGGTGCTGAATTATTTGTTAATATTGGGAATATATGGTATAAAAATAGTGCCATTGAATATTTTGACGTTAATGGGGTTAAATACAAAACAAATGAAATTGATTTTGATGAACCGTGGCATAGTTCGGGTGGCATTAGTTTATTTTCAAACATTTACTATAATTTTTGGAAATCATTTTCGGTGGGTTTAGAAATAACCAATTATTTTCAGTATTCTCAACAAAAAGGAACGATTAAAATTATATATGATGATTACGATGGAAACGGAAATTTAATAAGTTCGGATATTGAAAACGATAAAATTAATGAAAAGGATTTTAGTGCTTCTTTTCTAATTCCATCCATTGGCTTGTATTATAGGTTTTAAATTGTTAGATTAAAACTCTATGCAATGGCAATAAAAAAAAATATAGCTTTTATATTTCTTTTATTTTACCCAGTTATTATTTTCGCTCAAGATTTTAATATAGGGGTTCGGGTTAATTCCTTTAGAAATTTCCATCAGGAATATTATGATGACAGGTTGAATATGCCTGATGATGAACAGGATTGGAAAATAAGAGAATTTTCAGGAGATGTTTTATTTGAGTATGTCAGACCTAATAACATTTTTTATAGGATTAGGGTAGGATATCAGAAATCATTTGTTTCAAATAATGTTATGTCGTATTCTGGTTTCAGCGGGATGAGCCGGTTTACGGATAGAAAAGAAAGTGGAACGGGATATAGATTTGGAATAGGTACTGGTAAATTATATGAGTTCGAAAAATTAGCCGTTAAAGTGGGTATTGAGCTATTTTTGGATATTGGGAATAAATGGAATAAAGATTACACCTATGAATATTTTGACACAAATGGAAAAACCAAAACCGATAAAATATATACTGACGAACCGGGTGAAAATTCTGGCGGCATTAGTGTGTTTTCAGGTGTTTACTATAATTTCTGGAAATCATTTACGGTGGGTTTAGAAGTAACCAATTATTTTCAGTATTCTCAACAAAAAGGAACGATAAAAATTACATATGATGATTACGATGGAAACGGAAATTTAATAAGTTCGGATATTGAAAATGATAAAATTGATGAAAAGGATTTTAGTACTTCTTTTCTAATTCCATCAATTGTATTGTATTATAGGTTTTAGATTGTTAGATTAAAAAATTATTTTTTCTTTTCAGCCCTTTTGTGTCAAAGGGTTACGAAACTTTCACCCGCTACGAAATTTTCAGACAGGTAATTATTTCTTTTCTTTTTTGACAAAAACAAATAAACAATATTCGTGAAGAAATACAGTTAGATTTAATGTCGTTACCACCGGCTGTTTATTTAATTAGATTTGAGAATGATAAAAGTATGATTACTAAAAAATTCATTAAAAAATGATAATACGGTTTCTCTTTATTTTACCTATTATTCTGCTTTTTGATTTTAGTGTATTAAAAGGACAGGACAAAAAACCATTAGATGAACGAAGTTTTGAAATTGGTTTAAGGGCTGACGTGATTGCGAATGCTAATAATATATTTAATCAAAGTTTTAATACCCTTTCCTTACAAGAAAGTAGTAAAATCGAATATTACAAAGGGGGAATTGTTATAAGTGATATAAAATCAGGCAATTTGATTTATAGATTACGGTTTGATTATCTTTATTATAATTATCATATAAACAGTAGAATGGATAATACAAATGGTAATTATAATGTTTATAATATAAGTTATAATAATACAGGGATACAGATAACACCTGGTATTGGAAAATTCTTACCTCATGAGTTTTTATCAGTTAAATTTGGTTTGGAAATTCCCGTTTTTTTTGCAGGTAGCGCAAAAAAACAAGAAAGTATAAAGCATTATTATTCCAACGGAAATAATGATGAAATAAAGATATTTTCTGATTACCCAAAAGGGGGTTATTTTATTGGTATCACTTCATTTATTGGCGTTGAATATAATTTATCAAGAAGTTTTATTTTGGCTTTTGAATTCTCAAGTGGTATTTATTATAATAGTATAAAAGGCACTATTAAAACAACCTATGAATATTACAACACAAGCGGGAGTTTATATGATACCAAAGAATTAGAAGATGAAATAAATATTAGAAGTTTTGCAACTGATCTATTTACTCCTTCCATTGGTTTGTCTTATAGGTTTTAATTACCTTTATCTATGAGATTACCAAAATAAAACCGGCTTTTAGGAATTACAGGTGTATCACTTCTCCATAAGCAGCAGCGGCAGCTTCCATGATGGCTTCGCTCATGGTAGGGTGAGGGTGTACTGCTTTGATAATTTCATACTCAGTAGTTTCCAACTTGCGTGCGGTAACGATCTCTGCGATCAGTTCAGTTACATTGTAACCGATCATGTGGGCGCCTAATAATTCACCGTATTTTTTGTCGAAGATCAACTTCACAAAACCATCTTTGTGTCCGGCAGCGCTTGCCTTTCCGGAAGCAGAGTAGGGGAATTTCCCCACTTTTATATCATAACCCGCTTCTTTGGCTGCCTTTTCGGTATATCCTACAGAAGCGACCTCGGGTTGGCAATACGTACAGGCAGGAATATTGTTGTAATCCAAAGGCTCAGGGTTTTTCCCTGCAATTTTCTCAACACATATAATGCCTTCAGCGCTTGCCACATGAGCCAGCGCCTGCCCGCCAACACAATCGCCTATTGCATAAATACCGGGAATATTTGTCTGGTAATAGTCGTTGGTTAATACCTTGCCCTTATCAGTAGCTATACCAACCTTCTCTAAGCCTATCCCTTTAATATTGGCAGAAATTCCAACTGCAGAAAGAACAATATCGGTTTCGAGAGTTTCAGTGCCTTTTTTCGTCTTTATTTTTACTTTACATCGAGTACCCTTTATATCCACTGATTCCACAGATGCCTCTGTCATGATCTTCATTCCCGTTTTTTTGAATGAGCGTTCAAGCTGTTTGGAAACCTCTTCGTCTTCAACGGGTAGGATGTTAGGCAATAACTCAACCAATATAACCTGCGTTCCAATTGTCTGGTAGAAATAAGCAAACTCCGAACCAATCGCCCCTGAACCCACTATCACCATTGATTTTGGCTGTTTTGACAATACCATCGCTTCCCTGTAACCGATAATCTTTTTACCGTCAATCTTTAAGTTTGGGAGTTCAGCTGAGTGCGCGCCAACTGCGATTAAAATATTATTGGTGTTGAATGTGCTTAGTTTTCCTTTATCGTCTTTTACTTCAACCTTTTTGGCAGCTTTTATCGTTCCGAATCCATTAATAATATCTATCTTGTTCTTTTTCATTAAGAACTGTACTCCTTTGCTCATTCTCTCAGCAGTATCACGGCTTCTTTTAACCATCATTCTTAAATCCGCTTTAGCGCCATTCACTTTTATTCCGTAATCGGCAGCGTGATTGAGGTATTCAAAAACCTGTGCACTTTTCAATAATGCTTTGGTGGGGATACATCCCCAGTTAAGGCAAATTCCACCGAGTTCGGCTCTTTCGACAATGGCGGTTTTTAAACCGAGTTGAGATGCCCTTATAGCAGCTACATATCCCCCTGGCCCGCTTCCTATAATTATTAAATCGTAGTGCATATCTTTTTTCGAATTTTTAATCATTGGATGATTGCGAATTTAGCAGATAATTGTTAATTAAAAATAAAAATATTTTTTTGAATATTGTAAAATAAATTGTTGGTTTGTTGTAATTAACTGTAAAAAGTTTATCCCGTCCGTATGAAAGGGGTAAATTATTAACCCTGCCCCCGAGCACTCGGGGACAATAAAACTAAAAATCATGGACGAAAGAAACGAAAACACAGAAAATCAAGACAATCAAGGAGATCAGGATAATCAGGGAGACGAGGGACAACAAGGTGATGAAGGAAAACAAGATGATGAAGGACAACAAGAAACAACACCGCCTTCTCCACCGGAAGCGGATCCGCCTAAGGCGGAAACTCCCCCTCCAGCACCTCCTCCACCTCCTCCTCCACCACCACCTTCAACGCCTTCACCGGAGAGTTCTGCAGGTGCCAGCGTAGCATCGGGTGGTGGGAGTGCAGGACAGGGCTTGGGCATTGCCGGCTTTGTTCTGGGAATTATTGCATTGGTCATTGCATTTATTCCATGTTTAGGAACGTTTGCATTGATCCCTGGCGTCATAGCTATTATTTTAAGTTTTATTGCTATGAATCAAGCGAATAAAGGCGGAGGTAAAAAAGGTTTGATTACCGCAGCCATTGTGGTATCTATTTTGGGTACGGCAATAGCTGGTTGGCAATATTATGTCCTAAAACAAGCCGCTGACACCTTTAAAGATGGCGTAGAAGAATTTGGTGCTGAATTTGGCGATGCTTTCAAGGAGGCTGCTGAAGAGATGAAGGAAGCTGCTGAAGAAATGGAAGAAGCAGCAAAGGAATTAGAAGAAGCGGCAGAAGAAGCTGCAGAGGAGATAGAAGAATCTGAAGAAAAGTCAGATGAGGGTACTGGTGATTCTGAATAATGCACCACCCTTATAAGATCATCAATCTGATATTTGCCGGAATTATACTATTGATCATGGTATATTCCGGCATTTTTTCTGCCGAAAATGAACACCCTATAGATTGTGTTTATCAAAAGACGCATAATATACCTTGTGCTACCTGTGGCTTGTCGAAGAGTTTTTCGGAAATAATGAGAGGAGATCTTGAAAAAGCAAATGATTATAACGAGAATGGAATGCCCCTCTTTTTATTCTTTATCATTCAATTGATGATGAGGGTTATCGGTACAATTATTTTTTCAAAGAACCTCATCAACCCTAAAATTTTGATTACAATAGATGCTTTGGCCTCTATCTTTTTGTTTCTATACTGTTTCAGGAATTTGCTGTTGATATGAAGGGCTCCTTGCGATTTGACGGTTATTTAATCTAAATCAAGAATCACTTTTAAATTAGCCATTAGTTTTTCAAAATTTGTTCTGTTAAGCTTACTGATTTTCTTTATAAATCGCATGTTATCAATTGCCCTGATTTGATCAACCAGAATATCTGAATTTTTATTCAGTCCATACTTTTTTGCTTTAATGTGAACCCTTAAAATTGTTGTATTGGCTTGTACTTTACTGGTAATTGGACAAATTATCGTTGAAGGATGGACATCATTGAGAAGATCAGTTTGAACAACTACTACAGGTCTTCGTTTACCTGGTTCTGTCCCGATTTGCGGTTTCAAATCTGCCAGCCATATATCACCCTGCCTGATCTCAGTCATTGATATCTTCCATTAATAACTCAAATTCCCTCAACACTTCCATTGAATTGGCGGCAACTGTTCTGGATTCTTTTTCCAACTTTTTTCTCAATAATCTCCTCTTGTATAACTTATTATATAAATCTATAGCTAAATTGATGTACCTGTTCCTCGGAATTTTGATACGAGATAATATGTTTTCAGCTTCTTGAAAAATGGGCTCATCAAGCTTTAAAGATAGATTTTTTGCCATGATGGTTTAATTTTTTAAGTATATACTACAAAGTATATACTACAAAGATATACTTTTTGTTACAAAAATAACAAAAAGTTATCGATAAAGTTTTAAATTTAGCTCTTTAATCAGCAACTGCAATCACCGATATTTCCACATTAGCATCCTTTGGTAATCTCGCCACTTCTACGGTTTCTCTTGCAGGGAAATTTTCGGTAAAATAAGAGCCGTACACTTCGTTGATCTGTCCAAAATTATCCATATCAGAGATAAATATTGAACATTTAACAACATTGCCAAAATTCATTCCTGCTTCGTTTAAAATTGCTTTAATGTTTTCCATTACCTGTTTTGTTTCAGCTTTTATATCAGTTAAAATTAGCTCTTCTGTATCAGGATCAATCGCAATTTGTCCTGAAATATAAAGGAATCCGTTTGCTAATACTGCCTGGCTGTAGGACCCTATCGGGGCGGGGGCGTTTGGTGTGTTGATTGTTTTTTTCATTTTATGATATTCAATAATTAATTAACGATCATACCATTCCCGTTTCCTTGTCAGTTTCAAATCCTGCAGAACGGATGCCTTGACGTTTATCCCGAAATTATAGCTCTTGCGAAAACCAAAAGGTATCCATTTGAATGTCATCTCCCAGCAGTGCAGATCACGGTAAATATCAATAGCAGTGTGTGAAATTTTCTTGTCAACGAAATCATATCCAGAACTAAATTCTATTTTCCATTTAGGTGTTATGTTAATGTCACCTCGAAAAGATAATGTCTGTACAATGTTTTTAGATACTGAATCGGGCTTCAATTGTCCACTATAATGATAATTACTTGAGTGTCTTAACGAATAGCTTATATTCAACGACCATGGGATATTAAAATCAATGTATGCATCGGGATGTTCATAGATCATTTCCAGTTCTTCTTCCGTTCCTTCGGTGCTCTCTTTCTTTTTAAATACTTCGGGGCTTAAATTCCAGTTCAAACTCAAATCCCAGTCAGAATTGGTAATACGCGCAAGCCGTTTATTCTCTTTCCATTCAAACTTATTTATATTTCTTCCTAAGCTGTCAATGATATAAGGATCCAGCTTGCCATTATATTCTATTCTTAAACGCTTAAATAGCCGGGTATATCCGCCAATGCTTATTTTAGACCAGTTGAGTGAATCGGCTGCTAAATTATAGGATGAAGAAATTGTAAGATTTTCGATTAATATGATCTTTTTAGTGTGGGTAACCGTATCTTTTAACGACCTTACTTTCATTTCAAGATTGTTATGGAGCTTGAAGCTGATCAATCCCGATTTTCCTCTTGGTGGAGAGCCGTAAATTCCCTGCCAGTTGTTGATGCCACCGTTAAAAATTGAATATGTATCGGTATTGCCTAAAGTATCTCTCTGAACAGTTTTGTAGTATCCCCACTTTTTTTCACCAAAATCCGGACGGTAACTTAGGCCGATACTCGGGGTTAGCACATGGCGGATGGCTTTGATCCTTTTACTTTTGAATTGATACATACCGTATATTTTGGTCGTAAATGCTGTAGAAATTGAGTAATTTCTTGCGGCTTTAAAATCCCGGACAGTATCTGTCACGAGAGTGCTAGTTGTATCATCCCACCGTTTTTCAATAGATTGCAAATACCATCTTTCCCGATAGTTAAAAGAGGGAGTAAAATTCAGATGTTTAAATATCTTAAATGAAGTTTTGATAGGAATTAAATGATCCATTCCATTTCTAAAACGCGGCATGCTTCCGGTAATAAACTCGGAAGTGTTGCCGGGCGTAAACAGAGAATCGTAGGAGATAGTATTTCGGAGGTTTGTCGTATAAGCCAAACTGATATTCTCATAAAATTTCGGCTTGCCAATAACTGTTTTTCTTTTTAAGGGGTAAAAGCGGTCAATGCTGAACATTACTTCGGGAATGTTCAACTCAACGGTTTTGTTTAATACGTTTTGGCTATGTGTGAGGTTAACAGACAGGTTGTAAGGTTTTCCTGCCCACGATTTAAAGTAAGAGATATTGGATTTAAAAGTGTTTGAGAGGTAATCGTTGCTATTGTTTGAATTGAATTTGTTGTATGTACTACTGCGTGCATTTACGTTTGCAGAAAACCTGCTGTTTGGCCTCGCTTTGGGGTCTTGGTTGTGCCTCCAGCTTATAAAAAAGTCGTTTGTTTTTGAAAATGTGGGCAGCTCTTTCTCACCCAACTTAAATACCGAATATCCGGTGCTTAGCTTTCCACTGTATTTATACCTTTTTTTATAAGACGAGGCAGCTCTCAATGCCCAGCTTCCTTTCGTATAGGTGTCTCCTCTAACCTCAAGATCCAGTTTGTCGCTAATACCAAAGTAATAGCCACCATTTTGTAAGAAAAAACCTGTATTGACAGATTCTCCGTAAGTTGGGATCAATATGCCCGATGACTGGCCTTTTTTGTTTGGGAAAATGCCAAAAGGGGCAGCTAAAGGAGTGGGAATGCCTGCAATTGACAGGTATGCAGGCCCTGTTATTATCTTATCGTTAGGGATAACTTTAATCCTAGGGCTTTTAATGGCAAAATGCGGATGTTCCAAATCGCATGTAGTATAGGCGCCATTTTTAATAAAATACACATCATTTGCCTGTTTTTTTATAGTGTCACTATGTATATAGCCCTCTCCTTCTTTTGTAATCACTTGAGTGATCAAGCCTTTAGTAGTTTCAAAATTATATGTTATTGTTTTAGCGCTAAAGCTCTGTTCGTTTTCGTCAAAAACCGGCTTGCCGATTTCCTTTCCTGCACTATCTATTATTCCTTTTGCAAATACGATGTTGTTTTTGAGGTCAAATTCGATATAGGCGGCTTTTAGAGTAATTTCTTCATAGTTGATGTTTGCGTTTCCAAATAGGTACACTTTTTGCTCACTAACATCTAAACGGATAGAATCATCAGCTAAATATTCAACTTTTGATTCTATCGCGCTACTTGAAATCTGAGTTTCAGGAGCCTTTTGGACAAGTTTAATACTGTCAATCTTTGAAGTATCTGTTGTTAAGGTATCGGCAATAATGATTGAACTATCTGCTG
>SDBV01003145.1_pt1 | contig 24575 bp, 24 predicted proteins | sample 2277081 | NCBI WGS metagenome assembly SDBV01 (sample SAMN10402039, study PRJNA504765) | marine sediment metagenome | isolation source: marine sediment core GS10_PC15, 223 cmbsf | place: Arctic Ocean: Southern Knipovich Ridge | collected 2010 | reverse complement strand
CTTTTTGGGCTCCTTCTTGCTGCTCTTTGCAAGGCAGCTGGCCACGATGACGTTCCTGCGGAAGCTGAGACGCAGCGGGTTCAACCAGCGCCACGCTCTGGTCATCGGAGCCGGCAGGCCGGCTTTGTGGTTCGTCGAGGTTCTCAAAGAGGCGATCGAAACCGGCTATCAGATGGTCGGTCTGCTCCTCACGCGAAAGCTCGATGGGCCCGGGTCGAACGACGATTCGGTGCTCGGAACGATCGACGATCTCGATCTGACTCTCGCCCGCAACCCCGTCGACGAAGTGTTCCTGGTCGGAAGCGCCGCTGACATGGCGAAGCTTGCGCCCGTGGCTCAGAAACTCATTGAGACCGGGCGGGTCGTATCCCTCGTCATTCCTTTCGAAGGGGGTCCAGACGGCCTCCGAGGCAGGGTTACGGAGTTCTCCGGCGTGCCGATGATCTCGTTCGGACCGACGCCGAGGGATGAGGTCGAAAACGGGCTTCGCCGCGCGATCGATGTGTCGGCTTCGCTGCTGGGCTTGATCGTTCTCTCGCCCCTCATGTTGTGCGTGGCGGCGCTGATCAGGGTCTTCGATCCCGGGCCCCTGTTCTTCAGCCAGGATCGCATGGGTCGGAATCGCAACGTGTTCAAGATTCACAAGTTTCGCTCGATGTGCGTTGACGCGGAGCAGATCCTCGCGGCGGATCCGGAGCTTCACCGGCGATACGTAGAGGGCGACTGCAAGCTTCCGGACCACGAGGACCCGCGCATCTCGAGGCTGGGCCGGTTTCTTCGCAAGACCAGTCTCGACGAACTCCCCCAACTCTGGAACGTCCTCAAAGGTGAGATGACCCTCGTTGGGCCCCGTCCCATCCTCCCCCCGCAGATCGAGAACTACGCGCCGTATGAGGAACTGTTCCTCACGGCGACTCCGGGCCTCACCGGAAAGTGGCAGGTGGCCGGGCGCAGCGAGGTCCAGTACCCGCAGCGGGCCTATCTCGACCTCGACCACGTCGCGGCTGCGTCGCTTCTCTCAGACCTGAGGATCATGGCGCTCACGCCATCGGCCGTGTTGCGAGGGAGAGGTGCGCGTTGAAGGGAGCCGATGAGTAGGATCTCTCCGCGTCTTGCGGTCTTCTCGATGGAAACAAGCGCTTTCTTCATAATCCTTCCTTTCCTGCTTGAAGGATAGACTTCGCTAATCGAGCTCCCCACGTTTCCGTGCGCGCGTGATGGATCCGAAACACCACTGTCCTTGTTGCACTCCCCGTACAAGCACATTCTTCAGGCGATATATCGCGACAATCGATCTCAGGATACCCAGATTGAACTGGTTCCTCTTTAGATGCAATACACGGTCAAGCATCACCTGCTCGTACTCATCGGTCTGCTTGGATCTTCCCGCGATGGTCTTCGATTCCCCATGAAATCTGAAGGCGGCGATCGGAACGCCGAGGTTCTTGAACGTGAAGCCGGCATCGTGGACCCTGAGCCAAAACTCGTAATCCATCGCATAGTTCAGCTCTTCATCCAGAAGCCCAACCTTGTCGAGAACCCTGCGATGAAATAACGACGCCGGTTGGGCAAACAGATTGCGCCCGAAGCGCAGGATGCGGGGGTCGTAGTTCACGTATTTCCGTTCGTCAAACGTCTTTCCATCGGCGGTGATATTTCGACATATGCCATACACATAACCGAGTTTGTCATCGCCCTTGCCGAAGGCCTCGGCGGCGGCATTCAGAGCCCCAGGCAGCAAATAATCATCCGAATTGATCCAGGTAAGAATCTCGCCGCTCGATCTTCGCAGCCCCTTGTTGATGGCGTCCGTCTGGCCCCTGTCGGGCTCGCTCACCCAATAGGACAACCTGTCCTCGTACTTTTTGATTATTTCCACGGAGTCGTCGGTCGAACCTCCGTCAACGACGATGTACTCCAGATTGGGATAGTCCTGATCCAGGACGCTGACGATGGTCTGTTCCAGGAACTGCCCTTGGTTATAGGATGGTGTTACGAGTGATATCTTAGGATTCATGGCCCGCCCCCCAATCGAAACGGCTGGCGCTTTTGCGAATCCCTATGTAGCTGAATTCTACCTCGGAATCACCAATAAAAGTTTCATGACCTGGCAAGCCCTCGATGCAAAATTCACCGATAACGCTCCAAGGCTTCTCGCGCCACTTTCGCTGGGCTGTACTTGGCCGGAATGATCGTATCGATGAAAGACATTCAAAGATACTGTTTAGTTTCCGATACCCTCAACGCCTGAAGAAGTTGCGAATGAACGAATGTGATCGGCTGCTTGCCCGCCGATACGGCGTGGGGGCCATCCCCGGCAGACCATCGGATGAAGGCTGCATGGTTGGCCCGCACCTCGGAACGATATCCATGCATCCCTTTAACAAATGAAGATCCTTGGAAGTAATTCGGAAGAATGATCCGTGGCGCATCCACCCAATACACCAAATCTCCGTAGCGATTGTGGGAGTACCTCATGCGATACTGCTCTCGATCTGCGGCATTTATGATTCGGCCGCCCTGCAGTGACTCGAGACACCGGGTGATTTCCCCCCGAGCAGCCTCATCGAAGAACCAGAAACGCGCCAGAGTGGAATCCAGAAAATATACGTAGTCCTTGCCGAATTCGGCGCTGCAATCGGCGAGCGCATTTTGAACATTCACAACGCCGTCGACTGCCAACATGCCGTGGTCACCAAAGACGATGAATTCGACGTCCTCGTGATCTTCAGATAGATAGTCGTGCATATCCTGGAGCCAGCGCTCCACCCTTTCCACGGAGGCCGCCATTTGGGGTGAGTCCGGCCCGAATTGGTGTCCTGTATGGTCCAGATTGCTGATGATGGCGAATACGAAGTCGACCTGTGATAGATCCGTTCGGCGCAGCTGCCCGGCTACCGCAGGAGCATCAGAGGAACTCTTCGGAAATCCGAAGTATCTCCATTGCCTCCCCTTTTGGCGAAGTGCGTCGAATATCGTCTCCCCCCGACAGAAGTCCTGATCATCGAGATGCCACCGATTGCGATCCTCAAAATAATTCAATGCACAAAAAGGGATACGGGCGATTCCGCCGCTCGAACGCACCGCGGGATACTTGGACAATCCACGAATCATCAAGTCGATACATCTGCGAACAGCCATCTGCGGCAATGAAGGCAAAGAATCAAGAACCGCAGGCCACCTGAGCGGCGATGGCTCCAACGACCGCCAAAAGCGCGCTCCAGCGTCGGACTCTTCGGGATACAGACCGGCTAGATATGCGGCATCAGGCTCGAATGCGAACGTCGGCACCAACTCCGCCGTGGTGCCCAGGGCTGCCCGTTCCTTCAGAAAACCCTTGCTGTATTTCTCCACATAATCGAAACGCAGTGCATCGACCATGATCGCCACAACGATCGGCTTGGCAGAGTCGGGCTGATCTTTACCGCGACTCATGAAGGATCCCTGCTACACACGGCAACTGATCATGATGACGGTATGCCCCGCAGGCCTGAGGCTCTCAAGGTCAAGACCCAGGGCCAGGTACTTTGCTGCCAATCCGGCTACCTTCCATACAATTCGTTGTCCTTTCAATTCCTTTCCATCAATCCGCAGATCACTCTCGGACTTCTCACCGCGAATTGCTCGTCATGGCAGGTTGGTGACTAATGAATGCCTCTCGGCGTCTACGGTCATCGTTGATCACCAGCATGTTCGACAATATTCCGAAGAACAGGAACATCACGATCGCGCCAGTCAAGGATGAGAAAAATGGCGGAACGTATACTGAAGAGGCCGCGAACCAACCAAGCGCCGTACCAAATGCTCCGACAGTAAGAACCTTCTCGCGCGGCGATAACCGCCCGTATGATCGGAGATACTTGTAGAATAGCTTCCCGAAACAGAATAGGTAGACGCAGGCCCCCAACAGCCCAAATTTGTACCACACGAAGAGAATGCCATTGTGTATGGATGGATTTACCAGGCGATGATCTTCGATTAGCCCTACTCCCCCGCCCAACAAGAAGCCTTTTTCGCTCAGCAATCTCCACGTCACGGCGACGTTATCCAGATGACTTCTGTTCGAATCGTCATGCACCGTCCCGGTCATTGCGCCAAACGGATTCATGGAGCGCACGCTTGCAGAAATATGGGCTCGCTGGAGTGCGAAGCTCTCCAGGCTGAAGACCGCGTAAACCGATGAGAATAACAATGCACTCGCCAGTACAGCGTAGAGGGTGCGCTTGCCGATGAACGATTTCATGAGCGCAGCGACGCACACCATGGCTATGATGGTTACGAGCCAGATCGATCGTTTGAATGATAGGCATATCACAAGGGTGAAGAACACTGAGAGGATCAGAAGCTTCCACCTATGCCGGTGAGCCCATGCCTCCTTGTCCTTAATGAGGAAATTGGCCAGCCCGAAGGCGGAGCATAGGATCAGCACAAAAAGGATAGGTGTGTTGTAGTAAAAGGGGGCTTGAAAGTTGAATCCCGTGATAATACTCCCGGCGCCAGTATAGTATTCCCACATTGTGTATACAGTCCGGAGGAGCGTGAGCACCAGAAGCGTTCTGTACAGTCGCTCGATGCGCTCAATATTGCCAAAACAGGTGATCAGGACGATGAAGAAGCCATATCCGATGACGTAATTCTTCCAGTCTGCGAACATCTGGTCTTCTTGATGATACGAACCTCTCAGTATACCGAGGAGCATCGGAACGAGCATGAAAGTCAACGGCCGGACCAGGGGATTGCGTTTCAGCACGCTGGTCTTCACGCCGCCGGAAAGAGCAAAAATCGCCATCAGCAGCACGGCGATGAGGTCGATACCGCGGAAACCGAAGTAGACATCGAAAAGCGGATTGTCGAGATTGCGCGAGAAACCGTATGTCTTCTCGTCGAACAGAATCGTGCCTGCGAGTAAAATATATACGAGATAACGATTGGGCCAGACGAGTGTTGGTCGCGGCAGCGGAAGCGCCCTGTATCTTTCTTTTTCTGTGCCGCCGAAGCTGGCCACCACTGCTCCGATACTCCACGTGAGAATACGGGTTAGTGTATTATACCGGACCCTGCATTTCGCACCTTCCAGAGGACGTTCTGGAGAATTTGCGAGCCTCTCATCATGCCCGTCAGGCGTAGGCTAGCGGCCGGTCGATATCGAGGAGCCGGAGAAGCTGTTTCTGCAACTCTGAGATCTGGATTGGAAACGCAACCGTCTCACCTCCTCGCTTGAACTCGCTCCAGCAGACGTCGCTGAACATCTCCAGAAACCTGGCTGTGGTCGGCGTCCGGGCCTCTCGCGCTTCGGGAAGGACCGCCAACGGCTCGATGCCATCGCGGATCATGGCCTGCCGGACGATCCGTTCGATCAGGCGAGCGCTACCGGGAATTCTGGGGAGGGGGGGCGTGAGACAGTTTTGCGTCATAGATCTCGAGGAGAAGCGGATTCTGATGGCGCATGCGGAGCTGGGAGCCATCCGGTACCAGGAGCTCAACCGATTGTTATCGCGGGGCTTTCCGGGATCATGAATTCCGAAAAACCGGCTTCGGAAGGTGCGCAATGTAGGATTTGGTGACTACACATTCTCACCCAGACAGCGGCCCCTCACGGTCAATTCCTTCGCGATTTCAGGGGCCTTCCAACGACGGCGGGTTCGAGACGGGCGGGAACTTCAGGCTAGAATTAATTACCGTTCCGCCCCGGAGTGCTGAATGGAAAATTTATTATCAGAAACCGCGCGGACGGGCCGGTACACGATAATCGACGACCCGGCCGTTAACGCTCTCATAGGCCGCGTGATCGACGAAACCAGCCGACGTCTCCGCGACTTGCTTGGCGACAGGATGACCTCTCTATTCCTCGTCGGCAGCTACGCCAGAGGTGAAGGCTCTGTCCGAAGCAACCAAGGCGCTCCCCATCTCATAAGCGACTTCGACTTCCTGGCGGTTCTCCGTCCGATGACGCTCCTTCGGGAGCAATGGATACGGCGCCGCATCGAGCCTCTCGTCAAAACACAGTGTGAAGCCATCGCAAAGCGCCATGGCGTCGTGGGCATCGACGTGTTGATGTGGAACGAGAATCGACTGCGCAACGCGAACCCGCATGCGATCGAGCCTTTCGAGATACGTGAAGCGCACTACCAGATTTCGGGTGACCACAACCCCTGCAGCTTGATGCCGGTCGCGGATTCGTCTCTTATTGATCTCAGAGAGGGTGTAAGGCTGTTCCGTAACCGCGGGAACGCCCTATTGCTGGCGGCTCACTGCTTCTTCAATCCACCGCCGGCCTTCAATGAGTACTATCTCGACCTGATCAAAGAATCCAACAAAGCAATGATCGCCGCCGGCGACTTCTGCCTTTTGCAGCGTCACCTGTATCGAACGAGCTACCGGCGCCGTCTCGAGACTGCCCGGGAACTCATGAGCACCACCGCAAGTGGGGCCGAAACGGAAATACTGCGCACCTACGTGAAAGCGCTGTCCGACAAACTGATGCCACCCGACGATCATGACGGCGATCGGGCTTCCCTGCGCGCCTATTGGCGGGAGGCACGCAACGTTCTGCTCGCTTCCTTTTTCTCCTTTGAATGTGCGCGCTTCGGCAACCACTTTGACGGTTGGCTCGCCTATGCTGCGCATCCGAAGCATGGATCAGCCGTGGCACTGAAGGCGCTTATGGCTCGGATCCTCAGGGGCGGCGAGTGGCGGCAAGCCTTCAGGCTGCGCTCGTTGGAGGAAGAGGCCGCCCTGGTTGCGCTTCTGCTGGCTTCATATGATTTGAACGCTCTGGATGATTCGATGTTCTCAATGGCGGCTGAGCGTGCAGGCTCCGTGGAGCCGGCACAGTCGGCAACAGACGATTCCTGGCGCAGGTTGACCAGCCGGTATCTCCTCGAGTGGAAGGACTCGCCGTACATGCGAAAGATCCTCAAAGAGGAATCCGAGTGAAAGTCGCTTTGCTCGGCAACTATCCTCTAGTCGACCTGTTGTCGCGAGCATCGTTCTATTCGGAGCGCAGCCGTGTGACCACCAGCTGGAACGTCAACCTGCTGTCGGGCCTCGCACACCTGGGAACCGGAGAATTCCACGTTGCGCTCGGAGGATGTAATCACATGCGGCGAGTCGATAGGAATGTGTACGGTACCCATAAGTGGCTGGCTCCAGATGGTTGACGGTAAAAGGGAGATCAGATTCCTCGTCATGGGACGTTCACAGGAACGAATCACAGATATAGTGGCGAAGTTGGGCGCGATGATGTGCATTCGAGACGAGAATAAGGCGTAGCGTCGTTGCTCGATTTGTTCCTTCTCACGCCATATTTCTTTCATTCCTACGGTTTGTCTCGTTGAGGCTGTAAACGTCATGATACGGCGATTGCATAGACGCAAAATCCTGGCGCGGTGCCTGTACTATTCTGGCATACTGTTTGTTCTCAGCGCCCTGGAGAAGAGGTCAGAAAAAAATGTTCCGTTATACCTAGTGGGACACAGGATCCTGCCGGCGTCCGAGCAGGAAGGTAGTCGCTCAGCGATTGATCGGATGGCGCTGAGGTCTGGCCACGCATTAACGGACAAGGCACTCGAGCGTCGACTTAGATTCGTCAAACGCCTCCGCCCGGTCGGCGACCCCAGCGACTTTGAGCGTGGGATTCCCTCGGGACGCGCCTTCTATGTAACTTTTGATGATGGCTACGTGGATACCGTGAATGTGGGAGGGCCAATACTGGAGAAACTGGGGATCAAGGCAGTTATCTTCCTTGTTCAGGAGCTTGTCAGGAACCCGTGTATTCTACCGTGGTGGGACGCTTGGGGTTCTATATCGGCCTCTCAACCTCCGAGTGCTACGGAAGTACGTGTTTATACGGCGCGCTGCGAGGCGACGAAATTGGCAACACGCGGTCTTCTTCGAGATAGGTCTCGCTGTTACGAAATTGCGCCGGAAGCAGACAGGCTATATCTGTCTCTTGGAGAGGTACAGCGTTTACAGGGGCAGGGCCTATTCTTTTTTGGTAATCACACCCGCACGCACGCGAATCTTACCCAATTGTCGGGCGTGGAGATTGCGCGAGAGATTAATCATTCTACAGGTACACCGGACGGCATGCGAGGCTTCTTGCCATTGCTCGCTTACCCTTTTGGATTTCACAATGAAACGGTGCGAACGCACGTAGCGAGACGTGCAGACATTTTATTAGCGTTTGCGACGAGCAATGGTAGCCCGACCGACCGCTTATCTTTGAAACGCGTAAGTTTGAATACAGAGTCGTTTTGCCTCTTTGTAGCTGAGTGTATCGGGGTATTCGATGCGCTTAAGCGGCTTCGCATTTCTCTCCGAAGGAGATTTCTAAGGCGGCCACCTCAGTCTCGTGGTTATTACCGAAATATTGATGATAAGCTGGCAATGGCAGCCTTTCGATTTCGCCCGAACTCATAAATGGCCGTGGCTCATTCCTAAGGATCTCGCCATTACTTCGGGAGATGATGCCCTGAATCTTTGAAATCTCTCGCCCGCCCAAGGGCGGCCGGTCCGAAAGAAGAACAACCGGAAGTGAAGGACACTTCCGGTCGGAATGCTCTCATGGTTCAACTTGGGGGAGTCCACCACAGCGGCAGAAATAGTTGACGTCGACCGGCAAAAACAATTGACGCCGGTCAAGGGGGACTTGATCGTGGGTTCGAACAGCACTTACATCGCGACGCTCGTTGAGCGGCAGTCTCGGTTTACGATGTTGGTCAAGGTTTTAGCGAAGGACTCTCCGACTGTTGTAAAGGCTCTCATCAAACAGGTTCGGCACCTGCCTGACAAGTTGATGAAATCTCTCACCTGGGATCGCGGCTTGGAGATAGCTCGCCACAAAGACTTTTCAGTCGCCACCCACGTTGACGTTTACTTCTGCGACCCCCGAAGCCCCTGGCAACGGGGAACCAATGAAAACACGAACCGACTCCTCCGGCAGTACTTCCCGAAACAAAGCAATCTATCCAAGCACTCCCAAGCGGACCTCAACAAGGTTGCTCTTCGACTCAACCAGCGCCCTCGGAAGACATTGCAGTATCTTTCCCCAGCAGAGAAATTTCGCGAAAGTGTTGTGTTGACCGCTTGAGCCCAAGGTCCGTTATCGGGCATTGCCAAAATGCAGTTTGTTCTTCCTATTGAATCGGCCAATACCCGTCATACGCCAAATGCTAGTGAATGGCAGGTTAATACTGCAAAACAGTCATATAACTACAGCTATTTCTCGCAGCAACACAGATCTGAAATATGATCAAGCGAACACACCGTGGTAGCGATTGTCCGCCTTGCTTGACGGTAACCAACCGGGGGATGAAGGAAGCATAGTCCACACTCCTCTCGGTCTGGTTGCCTGTGATGTTCCCGCTCTGCAAGTTGACCTCGGCCGTTCAGGCGGATCTTGCGTGCGCTGTATGCGGCATCCTGCCCGGTGCCGTCGCTGGTCAGGTGGTTTCGGTACAATGGTGCGGTGAACGGAGTGCATACGATGTTTAACAACGGGGTGGAAGAATGATAGGGGATTTTGTTTACAGGTGCCTTCTGGGTTCTTCAGGCCGAACAGGAAAGGTATGGAATATGGCGCGAAAGATCCTTGTCAAGGTGCTCAATGACCCGTCCTGTACCATGGACGTGCATGGCCGCAGTTTCCGCTTGCCCCTGTCTCATATGCTGCCTGTCTATATGCGTCAGAATCCGTTTTACGACTCAATGCCCGGCAGGTTGAGTAATTATCTGCATGACCGTTACGGGTATCTGAAAGGTATCGATGTCGGGGCCAATATCGGCGATTCCGTGGCGGCGTTCTTCAGGCATGAAACCGACAGATTCCTGGCAATTGAACCCAATCCGCATTTCGCAGATTATTTTAGAAAGAACTGGGGTAATGATGACCGTGTGACCCTGTTAAAGGTGCTTTGCTCATCAAAGAGCCAGGAAACGAAGTATGAAATTAACGAAAAGTCGGGTACCGCATCGATTGTAAGCTCGGAGGGCGGTGTCGAAATGCGGTCAGACACGCTCGATAGTATTGTTGGAGATCAATCCGGGTTTGCCGATTTTAACCTGTTGAAGATCGATACTGATGGCTATGATTTTGATGTAATGAATGGCGCAAGGACTGTGATTGCCGACAGGATGCCTGCCGTATTTTTTGAATGTGAGGCGTTTTCCAATCCCAGGTATGTTGAGAACTGTATGGAAGCCCTGCGGTATTTCAACGAAGTGGGCTACAGGTCATTCCTGTTGTATGACAACCGCGGCCACCTGATGGGGCGATTTCCGCTGGACGATCTATCCTGTTTCGCACACCTGCTTTTCTACCAGCTGTCAGGTAAGGTACTGGACTACGATATTCTTGTGATGAAAGAAGACGATATCCTGCCGTTCACGAAATCTGAACAGGCATATTATACAGACAATATTCCGGATGCTTCCATGAGGGGAACGGCGAATATTGCCGCTGAGCGCTCTGCAGGCGAGTAACGAGGTTCTCATGAATCTGGTATTAACAGGAGGGTTGGGTGGTTGATGTGAGCGCGCAGCGAGGATAAGCATCATAGATGGAATGAGAAGGATCTTTGCTCCGTTCTTTAGGCGCCCTTCACTCCTGCGATTTGCGCGTCGGCGAATGGCTCGAGCATGCGTTCGATTCAATCCTCGTTGGGACAACAATCGGAATCGGTAAAGAGCACAACGTCCCCTCCGGCCTCCTCGGCGCCATTGTTGCGGGCGATCGCCGGTCCCTGGTTCTCCTGCCGAATGATCCGAACTGTGCTGAATTCGCCGGCCATCTCGACCGTCGAATCCGTAGATCCGTCGTCGACGAGGATGACTTCATACGACGAACGATTCGCGGTCTGATGTTCCAGAGCCTCCAGACATTCGCGGATGGTCGCCGCGGCGTTGTACGAGGGAATGATAATCGACGCTGTGATCGGCATCCTCAGCCTCTCGAGGTTCCTTTGAGTAGAAATCTCTTGAAAATCGCGAAGGACTTGATAATGCGCTTGATCTCACTCGGCCGGAGGATCATCTGAGAAAGACGATACAGTATGTATCTGGGACGGAGATAGAATGCTCTGCGTGCGTCGTCGCAGAACCTGACCAGGTCATCGTTAGTCACATCGTTGGTTGACACGACACAGTTGTGCAGGCCTTCGCAGGTAAGCCACTCGTCGAACTTCTCGCTGAGAAGAAAATCGTTGTCGCGCGCCCAGTCGTACGCTTCGGTGCCAGGATACACCATAATGGGGAAGAATTGGGCCGTATCCAACCGCAGCTCGGTGGCGAATCGCAATGTTGTCTGCAGTGACTCCCGAGTTTCGCCAGGATTTCCCACCATGAAGCAGCCATGGATTAGCAGGCCAGCCTTCTTGGCGTCTTCGCAGAACTGCCGGGCCCTGGTCACCTTCAGATCCTTCTTCATCGAATCGAGCACATCTTGGTCGCCGCTCTCGAGGCCGACGCAGAGAAGACGGCAGCCGGCCTGCCGCATCAGCTTCAAGGTTTTGTAATCGACATCGGCCCTTGAATTCGCGGTCCATGAAAGACCGATCCGCAGGTCAATCAGCAACTGCGAGAACTCGCGAACGCGCTTGCGGTCGACGGTGAAGGTGTCATCCTCGATGAACACCTCCCTCACCTCGGGCAGCTCCTCAACGATGAATCGAATCTCGTCCATGATGTTGGCGATGCTTCGCTTTCTGTATCGTCTTCCATGCATTACCTGAGGGTAAAGACAGTATACGCAGCGATGAGGACACCCCCTCCCTGTGTAGATCGAGACCATGGGGTGTTTGGTGATGGTGTAGAAATAATCGCTGATGTTCAGATGCTTCTTGAACACGGCGCTGACGAAGGGCAGGCTGTCCAGATCCTTCACTAAGGACCGGTCGGGATTGGCGACGACTTCGCCATTGCTGCGATAGGAGATGCCCTCTACCTGATCCAGGGCGGGATTGTCGCGGGACATCTGCAGTTGCCTGGCCAGATCAAGAACCGTGTAATCGTATTCGTTTCTTGCCACGGCTTCGATTCGGGGGTCGATGTCCAGGGTTTCCGTCGGCAGGGCGGAGGGGTGGCTGCCGACGAGAAGGATGAAGGCGCCGGTTGCTTCCTTGATTGTCCGCGCGACTTCAACGTCATGGTAGATGCTGGGTGTTGATGTATCGACGACGACCAGGGACGGACTGAACTCTTTCACTTTTGAGACGACGTCGTGGAGACGATACCTCCGCGCCGGAGCATCAATAAGCTTTGCTTCGAAACCGTTCTGCTCCAGGATCCCGGTGGCGTAGGCCAGCCACGTCGGATAGTAGAAGGTTCCGCCCTTCGTTATGGCGGGGCTGCGCTGCGATCGGGAGAAACGACCGAATTCAGAGAGAAACGGCGGATTTAGAAGAGCGACCCTCATGCGTTGCCCCCGGTGCGCAAGGTCATAAATTCATCGATCGAATGCGGTTATCGTACTGTTCGATCTGCTCGGAGAAGAAGCCCAACTCACCGGTTACATGAATGGCGTTGTTGGGGCAGACGGCGTAGCAATACAGACAGTTGATGCAAACGTCCTCTTTGCCCACTTCGGCGGGCAAATCAAGCTGCATCGGACAGTAGGCATCGCAGATCCCGGAAGAGGAACAATCCTCCTCGACTAAGCTCAGCGAATCGACTCGAGCTTCCTCCTGGTCGAAGATCTCCTGGGTCAATTTCAAGGCGAACAGGAGGCGATTTCCAGCTCTGGAATTGAAAATGGTCCTAATCAGCGGGGCGTGACGGATCATCAAAAAGTACTTTTGCAGTCGCTTGTTCGTCACGAGAGCGGTCAGGAAGGAGATCTTCGGCCGCAGGAGCCGGGCATTGTCAAGATTTTCGGTCACCTCCCGAACGCGCCGGAGCTCCTGCTCGCCGAAATCCCCGCGCTCTTCAGCCAATTTCAAGAGAGGGACCTCTTTGTAGGGAATTCCTGCGACACTCGCACAAGCGAGGTCAAGCAGGATGGGATTCTTGCCGGCGAGAATCATCCCCAGCTTGACCGGCGTGCCGGTCGTGGGGCCGTTCCCTTCCATGGCTATGACCGCATCGACTATGTGGAGATCGGCGCTCAGAGCCTTGTTGATGTTGTAGATGTTATTTATCAGGCTCGAGTGAGTCTTCTTCTTGTTGTCCATGCCGACGAGGCAGCCCATTAGGCTCTTCAAGCAGACGGACATCTCGGTTTCATAGTGCGTCTTCAATTTGGGGATGTTTATGAAATAGTCGGCTTCGAAACAAGTGCGCGCGACCCCCGCCTTTTGGCCGTCCTCGAAATCTATATCGACCGGATTGTCGTAATTGAGGTCTTTTATCTGGATGCCGTGGTACCAGGCGAGATGGCTGATCCTCAGGCGCGAGATGACGTTGATTCCCTTGCGGTAATAGCCGCTGTTGGTTCCCTCGCCGATGGTGATGTTGGCATAGCCCAGGCCCTTCAGGGCCGATATGACGGCGGACAGGATGCGCAGGTCGGTGGTGTTGCCGGTCAGGGCGTTCATGTTGCTGTTGAGATTCGGCTTGATCAGAAAGAAAGCATCCTGGTGTCGGGGGAGATCTTGCCGGATCCTGGCGAACAGCTCACGGATCGCATCATGAATCTCGCGAGACGTCCGTACATGAAGAATGTCTATGTCTTGGTTATTCACGAGTCACCATCAATCCGGCACTGGGCCCGGCTTCATTCCATGTGGTAAACCCCGCGTTCGCTGAATCGCCTGCGCAGGGTGTTGACGACGCCGGCGAAGAAGAGGGGATTGAGCATGTGCAGAAACTGAGTGAGCAGGCTCCTGATGCAGCTCTTGTCCCGCAATTTGCCCAGGAAGGTGGTCCAGAAGGTTCTTGGAGAAAACATGAAAGGAGTCTCACGGCCACAAGCGTCGAACCTCCTTATCTCCTTGCTCTGCTTGCCCCAGCGGTCCAGAAGAAGCTTGACGGGCGTGGGGGTGAATAGGAAGTGCTGTTCGTGAAGCGAGGAAACGAGGGTCAGGTTGGTGGCGACCGCCCTGGTCAGGAAATTGTCTTCCACGAAAGTGATGAACAGATCCATGTCGAAGGCTGGATTGTGAAAATTATAAAGGGGCATGTAGAAATGCTCCAGCTCGAAGGTCCTTTCCGGGAATACGTTATGAAACAGGATGATCGCCAGCTCCGGCTCGGTCTGCATGAGCCTGACAGGGATGCCGTTGATCTCTCTCTCCACGATATAGGGCAGGATCGCCTCTTTGCTCAGGTAGCAGAAGTAATCGGTCGAGATTTCCCGGTAGATGTCGAGGTAATAGGTCCCGCCCTTCTTGCCCTTTCCTATCTTACCCTTGCCGCGCGGATCGTAGAGGGTGGTCTGCAAAGGTGCCCTTTCGTGAAACATATAGCCCTTGCTATACAGGTGGCCGAGCGCCTTGCGAAAATCGTGCTTGTCCCCCAGGATCAGCACGTCAGTGTCATTGGGGATCGCGGGGTATGGCTTGATCGATTTGAAGATGACATAGCCCGCGCCACCCAGATCGTTCAGATGGGCGGAGATATCGGACAGGACGCTTTGGGTCATGATCTCGCGGTCGTTGACGAAGCGGAATTTCTCCTCCAGGGCATCGCTCCAGCCGGCCGCGCGGTACATATGGAGATAAAGGGGGGCAACGCGCGCATGGAAGGCCTTTTCGAAGATTCCGGCCAGGAACTCATCTGACGGCGACTCCCCGGTCTGGGGCAGAAAAGGGGTGCCGATCAACTTGATCAGGTCCGCTGTCGTGGGGCCATCAGCCATTCCGCAACACCTCGTCATAGAATGCTAGCAGTTGTTGCCTCAGGACCTTGATATTAAAAAGCCCCTCGACCCGCGATCTAGCCAGCCTGCCCATTCGCCTGCGGCCTTCGGGGTCTTCAATGAGCCCGCATATGGCATCTGCCATCTCCGGGATGTTGCCGGGCTCATACAGGACGCCCGCCCCATTCTCGCCGATTTCCTCGGGTACGCCGCCATCCTTCGCTGCAACGACCGGCCGCTCCAGATACATCGCTTCCATGACGGTTCCCGGAAGAGGGTCAGGCGTGATCGAGGCATGGACGAAGACATCCAACGATTTCACTATATGGTAGATGTCGGTCCTGTAGCCGGTGAAGACCGTATGCTTCGCGATACCCGATTCCTCGGCCATCTGCTTCAACCAGTCCTGAAAGAATTCTCTTCCGCGCCCTTCGACGATCCCGCCGACAACGAGAAAACGGGCTTCCGGGAATCTCCTGGCAACCTCGGCGGCCGCCTGGATGAAGATATGCTGTCCCTTCCATTCCTCGAGCCGCCCGACGATGCCGATCAGCGGAGCGTCCTTTGGAATGCCATACTCCTCCCTTATGTCGGTTGCCTGCGCCCGGTGACCGACGCTCTCCATGTCCAGCCAGTCATGGTAGACGGTTACCTTGCGGCCGTTGGCCAGGTAGCGTCGGAACATGTACCTCGCGGTCCCCTTCGACACGCATAGGATTTGGTCATTCATGGCGTGGATGATGGAGCTGAGGATGGCCCTCACCGGTTTCGGGGACACCATGATCAGCCGGATATGCTGGATGGAAGGGAGCCCGGCGAGGCGAGCGGCGAAAGGGCCGTAGATATCCTGGAAATCGTTCGCATGGACCAGGTCGATTCTCTCGCGCTTGATCAGGCGCCGGATCCTGATGACCGTGGGCAGGAAGGCCAGGCCGAATTTCATGAAGAAAAGAGGGTTCTTCGTTCGCTTCAGCCGTTTCATAGGGATGGCGAACACCGGTATGTCGGACTTCTCGTACAGTTCAACAACAGCCGTCTTCATGCCCAGCAGAACTACCGGTTCGTAGCGGGCGGGGTCCAGCTCGCGCGCCATTTTGTACATACAGAAGTCAGCCCCCCCGACGTCCGTGTTGTTGGCATGGATATAGAGGACCCGTTTGGGCGAATCATGAGCCATCACGATCTTTCTGCCGCGAATGAAAGCAAATCTCCGACCACCTTCGCTGCCAACAGGTGAACAGGCGACTCGCCGCTGAGGATCTCCATCTCCAGTATGCGGGCCATGTCGAGGTATAGGCCCCGCCTTTCTTCCAGGTAACGGATGGACGGGATATCGTCCTTGCGTTCGAAGGAGACCTCTTCTCTCACATCCAGCAGGTAGATCAAGCTGGGCTTGGGGAAGAGTCGCGAAAGCCGCTTGATCAGGCGCTCCATACGCTCCGGGGAGTATTCTAGGTCAACGGAGAAATAAACGCCGACGTCGTGGTAGTAGCGGTCGCTCACCACGGTCATACCGAGTAACAGAGGGACGCGGATCCTGCAGAGAACCCGGAGGTAATAATCCCAGAGAATCAGGTTGCAATACAGTCTGGAGAGTAGCGGATGTCTTCGGCTGGCGGCCTTCTTCCGCCGCGAATAGTCGCGATAATCCTCGAATTCATTCGTACGACTCAGAAAGAGCTTCTTGCCCAACTTTCGCACCCAGTGCATCAAGAACGGCTCAATGCTGCCCCAGACATAGCGCGCGTTCACGCCTCGCTTGCGCAGCTCCGCGGTCACCGCCTTGGCAAGCGTCGTCTTTCCCGAGCCGTCGGTGCCGATGATGCAAACAAGATGTCCCCGCCTTCGCGACAATATCGATGGGCTCCTATCTCATGCTGTCTGTTCAAACAGTTTGCGGTAAACGCTCTCCAGCTTCTCGGTGATCTTCGCCCACGAGTAGGGGAGAACGCTTGCCCTGGTCTTGGCATCGACGGCCCTTCCGATCAATCGAGCTATTTGCTCCGGCTGCTCTTCGGCGGCGCAGAAATTCAAACCCTCGACATCCTGAAACAGTCTCGGCAGCGCGCCGAAAGGCGTCGAGATCACGGGCAGATTACAGGACATGGCCTCCAGAACGGATAGGGGCGTATCGATGCAGCCGATGGCGTTGTAGTGCGATCCGAAGCTCGCCCCGCGGTTGTCCTCCAGGGGAAAAACGTAACAGTCGGCGAGCTGGTACCACTCCTCGATGGACTGCTGGAAGGAATGGATGACCGCACAACCGTCTTTTAGCAGTTGCTCTTGAACGTCGTTATCGCTCGTCGTTGTGATGCTTCCGACGACGACCACCTGGGCATCGGGCAGGGATTGAAAGCGGCTTAACGGACGAATATTCCTGTTTCTGCGTATCCCGCCGACATGAAGGATGACGAACTTTTCCGGGTCGATACCATGCTTTCGCCGCAGCTCTTGTTTGCGAGAGGGCGATGCCACTGGTCGGAACCGCTCGACGTCGACACCGTTGGGCAGAAATTCAGCCGTCACTCCGTGCTTCCTGAAGACCTGTTCGCCGTGCCAGCTCTGGCTGAGAACGACATCCGGTCTGAGGAAAGGAATCAGCCTCTCGGACGCATCAGTGAAGAATGGACGTGTCGCCGAAATGACGCTGCGGCAGCGATATCTCTTGGAGAGATAGCAGGTCAATACCAGGCTGCGCAGCGTGGGGCCATGAACGTAATGAACGAGATCGGGCGAGAAGGCGCGGATGCGCCTTCTCGCCGCCCTGCCGACGACGCTTCTGGGCGGCACGCACAGGACTTCATGGCGGTTTTCGAGGGAATGAAAGATGTTCTCCGTGACATTGCACATCCCTTCATCGGTGATACCTCTTGACAGTCCAATCAGGAGTATGCGCATGTCAACCGGCGCGGCGCTGTCGGCCCTTCTGTTTCCTGTTCCTTGAGAACAGAGCCAGGTCCTTCGGCTCCATCCGTTCCTCCGCAACTCCCGCCTCCCGGCGGCACGGCGCAGGAAGTATTCACCGAGAAAGCCTGATCTGTCAAGAGTTTGCGACACCGCCTGCGATGCCACCGGGGATATCGTCCCGGGACGCCTGACCGAATGAGATGGTGTGGATGGCGATCGAAACCCGCGCAGGTATCGGGTTAAAGCCGCGTCGGATCGCCGTTGAGCGTGGTGAATACAAGCGCGTCAAGGTCCGTGGAGCCGCCCCGGCTCCATGGCCAGCTGGTTGCTTTAGCCCCCGCCCGGACCTGACGCTTCTTCGTCTCTTCATTTTCGGCGCTTCGGGCTTTCGAGTGGGTGGATCTGTGAGCTTGCCGGGTCAAGTCCACCCCTAAGAACGGGTGTCCACTACGAGGGAGCAGGGTCAACTTCGACATCTTTATCCGCGGCATGTACTGTCTCCCGAGTGCACATAAGGTGAGCACACAAGCATTGCTCCATCTCGCGGATCTAGTTTTGGTAAACGGGAGTTCAGCGGGGCGGGAAGCGGGCGCCTTGGGAAGAAAGTCGTGTGCATCGGACACTCGTTCTATGAGGAACCGGGCTACGCGGCCCACATCACACAGGATGACCAATGGGGTCGGTTGGAGGCGCTGGAGGATCATGATCAAGAGCGGACAGTGCGTATGGCACTCCGAGGAATCTATATGGGCACCCGACGGACTCCCCAATTCGTCGATTACGTTCGGCCGACAGTCCCACTCGCGTTTGAGTACTTCGCCGGTGCCGATCCCGATCGCGTGACTCGCATGCTTCGAACGGGACAACTAGAGTCCGATGATCCCGTCGAAGCGCAGGACACGACGGGTGAAGATGAGGTCGTTTCGGCAGTAACGCAGGGCGACTGGGAGTCGATTCTCCGGTGGGAAGATCCCCCGCTTGGCCAGCGCAAACTGAGGATCCAACAGCCTCCAGGATTGCGCTGGCTGGACAAACTTCGACCTTGCTTTCCACGCGGAGATCGATAGGGGCTCGTGGTGCAGTCTCGCAGCTTAGCCCCGCCCAAGCGAGGCCTCGTCAGCGTCGTCATCCCCCATTTCAATGCGGGCGCTACGATCGGAGCAGCAGTAAAGTCCGTCCAATCGCAAACGTACGTCGATTGGGAGGTGATCCTGGTAGACGACTGTTCAACCGATCCCGTGTCCGAGCTACTCGAAGAGTTGGCATCTCAGGATGCCCGCATCTCGCTTGTACAGCTACCTGTCAATAGTGGAACGCCGGCGAGCCCTCGCAATCACGGGATAGATCATGCGCAAGGTGAGTTTCTGGCCTTTCTAGACGCCGATGACCTGTGGCATCCTCGAAAGTTGGAGCTGCAGGTCGAGCTTCTCCAACGGCAAAATGCAAGCTTGTGCTCCTGCCGGGTCTATACTTTCGAAGATGAGCCTGACTACCTTCATGTGATAGAACGAACCCGTCTAAGGGACAGACTTCCCTATCATACCCTGACCCATGAGAGATTGATCTTCAAGAATTTAATCAAGAGTGGTTCGTCGGTCCTACTACGGCGCGAAGTCCTAGGCAATATGCGATTTAATGAAGATCCGGCGTATCGCGCAATAGAGGACTACGAGTTTTGGTTGTATCTCCATCAATACTCCATCGATCAGTCGTACTACATCCGATTTCCGCTTGTCGGATACCGCCTATCCGAATCCTCGATTTCAAAGTCAAAGTTGTTCATGATCCGGCAGCACTATCGTCTCTATCGAGACTATCGAATCAACGGGGCTCCGCTGGGCTGGAAACGACACTTGTGCATGCTTTCCTACGCCGTGCTCTCCATCTTGGCAGTAGTCCGCCGCGCCGTGAGGGAGAAAAGGAGCGAGTGGCAAGCCCAACAAACCGGTACTAGCCGTGGATGACCGGCGTCAATTGTTTTTGCCGGTCGAGCAGTTTTGCTACCCGTGGGGCGACCGCAACGACAGGGTTGTCGATGCGGTCCGCGACGCGGGGCTCGCCGGCGCAACCACGACGGTTCGGTGCCGCGCACGGGCACCCCTGGATCCAGTTAGCATTCCTCGCATCCACGTAATGCAGCGCTACTGGCTGCCGCAAGTGTGTTTGAACGTCCACACCCGCTTCGGGGACAGGTCGTGAGCCTGACCTGGAACAAACTGAAAACGCGGTCCCGGTATGGGTGGCGTGAGTTGAAGGTCATCCTGGGCGTCGACACCAGGCTCACCGCGCCGGATCGGGCCGTGCTGGAGAATCGTATCCTTCCGCACTACGGCAGCGATGAAACCATCGAGCGCGTCCTATTTGTCGGATGTGCGTGGTACACGCACCACTACTGGAAGCTGTTCCCGGGGCAAGAAGTGTGGACGATCGATTCCGATCCACAAAAACGAAAATACGCCACGCGTTTCTCCGGCCACGTGGAGGACGGACTGCAGCGGCTGGATCGCCACTTTCGCGAGGGCTTCTTCGATCTGATCATCTGCAACGGGGTCTACGGGTGGGGCCTGAACGAACGGAAAGACGTCGAAGACGCTTTGAACGCCTGCTGGCGATGTCTGCGTGACGGTGGTGACCTAGTCGTCGGCTGGGACGATACTCCGAAGAGAAACCCCGTTCCGTTTGCCGCGCTGGCCGCCCTCGACGCCTTCGAGCGGCCCGAGTCTTCGCCGCTAGGCGGTTCGCGTCACCGCGTACCGCATTCCCACCACGTATACGACTTCTTCGTTAGACCGGACCTCAGCGCTTCCTGAAGACGAGCAATCCCGGCTTCACGGACACCTCTCGAATCGTCGACTCGTAGCTGGACGCATCGCCATCGTTCCCGATGTTGTCCGCGGCGGTTGTTCGACCAGGCAGTTTTAAGTGAACTGTTGGGATCGAGGACTTGCCTAGAGGGAATAACTGATTCTCCTGTTCTACATCTGGCCTATCCTAATGGAATGGCTGGAAAACGTGTTATGGAAATAACAAAAAGTTGTGGTTATAAGACGGTTGTCATGAGCAAACATGGTGGTGTAAGGGTTCGTTTGGCCTGCGCAGAATCAACATAGGCTGGGGGGATTTTCTGAATTTTCTGTACGGTATTCGGGCCTGATGTGTTGGTGATGCAGACTTCTATCCTTGGAACTCCAAATTCTACAAAAGTAGTTCTTGCTTTCCGGGGCGCGTCTAGCAGTTGTTACGGGGACTCTGGATGAAGATACTACAAATTGCGCAGAGCGAGCGGGGTGGTGGCGCTAGCAAGGTTGCCCTTAATCTTCACAGGGGATATCTGTCGGCTGGTCATGATGCCAGGCTGTTGGTTAAATTCCCCGCTATTAAAACACCAGGCTTGTTTGCTGTTGACGCTTTTAGCGAGACAGCGCCGTGGGCGCCAATGTGTAAGAGTCTTGACCGTATCGTCGGGCAATTTGGTCCTTTCCGTGGTCAGCGTAGGTTGAGAGAACTGTTTTGGGGTATTGCTTGGCCGACGCGTTTGCGCGACCGATGGCTGGGTGTTGAAGATTTTAACTATCCGTACTCGCACAGGCTTTTTGACCTGGCGGGTTGGAGTCCGGAGGTCATCCAGCTGCACAATATCAGTACTGGCTTTTTTGATTTGAGAGCCCTTAAGGTCTTGTCCCGAAAACGGCCGGTAATTCTCACCCTTCACGATTCATGGGCATTCACCGGCCACTGCGGTCACCCTATTGATTGTAGACGATGGCGAACTGGGTGTGGGCAGTGCCCAGATCTGGAACGATTTCCTCCCGTTCGACGCGATAAAACCAGCTATAACTGGCAGAGGAAAAAAGAGATTTATGCTGAAAGCAGTCTATATGTCGCATCTCCCAGCCGTTGGCTTTTGGATATTGCCCAGGAATCTATCTTGGTTGCAAGAGATTATCGGCTGGTGGCAAATGGAATCGACCTCAATTGCTTTTCGCCAGCAGATAAGGATGAGGCCAAGGGTTTTCTCGATTTGCCTAAGGACGCATTTGTTTGCTTGTACGTAAGCGCCATCGGGGCTGGTAACGATGCATATAAAGATTATTCCACAGTTCGCGACTCGATTATACGTGTCGAGAAGATTGCGTGTGGTGTCAAAATATTCTTTGTCTGCGTTGGTGGCCAAACGGTGACGAAGAATTCCTCAGGGCATCGTTATGTGGGTTACATCAAGGATTCGGGATTGCTTCGCCGCTACTACCAGGCAGCAGACTTGTTTTTGCATGCTGCCAATGCTGAGACCTTCGGGTTGACCGTAGCCGAGGCACAAGCTTGTGGGACACCCGTGGTGGCTACCGCCGTAGGAGGCATTCCTGAAATTGTCCAGCATGAGAGGACTGGCTTTTTGGTGCCAAGGCATGGGAGCAACGAAATGGCCGATTGCATTGTCGAGCTTGCTATGGACAGGCAGACTTGCCGCAGAATGGGCGAAGTTGCGGCCAATTTTGCGGGAAAAGAATTTGAGCTGCAGACCCAAGTCCGAAAATACCTAGAGTGGTTTGATCAACTAAGAGCTTGTGATGAAGATTAGAATATTTGCAAAAAGAAAATCTGCCTTCTCATGTAGGGCTCTCTGTCAACCCCCGCGGTTGACGTTGTTGTCGATTTTACATCTAGAACTCCTTCGCGAACACGGTCGATCGGCTTCGCTGACGGCTTCTCGAAGCGTCGGGGGAGAAACCGAACGACCTTCTATCCGGGTCGTCGGCAGTGCGACAATCACAAGTGCACCTGCGCGTTTCCGCGCGTTATCCTCCGCCACGCATCTCGGGGCAACACCCCGAAGAGCATCCCAATAATGGTGTAAGCCATTACCACAACCAAAGAGATCGCCGGGTGATAATAGTCCGCGCCCACAACGGCGTATTTATAAATAGCATATGTGCCGGCGAACAGGGTACCATGACAAATGAGCGTTTGTCGCAACTGCCGATAGACGTTAACCTTAAGGACTTTCTGGAGCACTTGGTAGATAAACGGCGGATCTACAACTATTGACGCCGCCAAATGCGTTATTGCCACCCCTACAAGCCCATACGATGTGAGCAATGGATAGCCCGCAATAGCAAATATGCCCAGTCGAACCATGCTGTACCTGGCAATTATTTGCGGCTCTCCAATAGCCATTGTCAAATAACTCGGCACCTGCGAAAGCACGGATAAAAGAAAACTTGCTCCGAGGAGAGGTACGATCACACTAATCTCGGCTCCAAACTCGGCGTTAATCCAAAGCCGAAAGAGCCATTCCCCCTCTAAGGCAAGGAAAAGGATCAGCGGGACCCCTACGAACATTTCCAATTGCAACATCGTCACTACTGGTACCGCCATCTTCTCGCAGCGACGTGTTCGCGCTGCCTCCGAAAACTCCGGATAAAGAGCTTGCACGGTTTTGTTGGCCAGCGCTGACCCGGCCTCACCCAGCCGCATCGGCGTGTCCAGGTAGGCAACGTTCGCTAGCGCCCCAAGCGACGCAACACCGATCTGCCCCAATCGATTAGCCGTAATCGACGCGACGCGCGCGACAAATATATGCGCCGAAAAGGTTCCTACCTCTCTAAACACCCCACGCAGTTCACCTTTGAACCGACGCATCGGCACGCTTATTTGCAGCCAGACGCCACTAATGACGAGACTAAGAATGGTTCCGGTAGCGAGAGCGGCCATAGCACCAATTATGCCAAACCCATTAGTTACTAAGACGTATACAAGGGCTATTCCGACTAGATAACCCAACATCCGGCCTATATTTGGAATGTCAAACCGTGAATATCCGAGCGCACTTCCACGAATGAACTCCGATAGCATTTGAGCAAAGAAAAGTAGCGCTCCGATTCGAAAACATTCGACCGCTGTATTTTCCATTTCCGTGGGTATATTAAAGAGCCGCCTCACGAAGAAAGAGGAGAGAGCCAGAATCAGTAATCCGCCAGCGATCGCGACCGCCGTAAATACGAATAGCCCCGCCCAACGTACTTTCATCGCAACATTTGGATCCCCATGACGGGCGTGAGCCACCCCCCGTATGATCGCGTCTGAAAAACCAAAATTCAAAAGGCCCGCGTAACCAATAATGGCCTGGACGAGAGCAAAGATTCCGAAAGCTTCTATACCTAAGCGGTTGATGAGGTAGGGGGTTACTAACAGGAAGAAACAAATAGGGAATAGCCAGCCAGCAACATTCCACACGCTATTGACGACAACTGACCTATCGATCATTGCGGTCTTCGGTTGCATTGTGGTCATTGTTGCCGGTCTGTATCCCACAGCTGAAAAGGGTGTTCTGGTACGCCGAAATCGTCGCAGCCACTATCGGCGCCGCGCCATAACAGGCGACGATCTTCCTTTTGGCAGCTATCCCCATCTCGCTGAGGCGGTCCGGCGCCTCTAACAACTTTCCGATCTGACGGGCCAGTTTCGTGGGGTCGTTCGGTACCACCAATATGCCATCTACCCCGTCCGTTATCGTCGAGTCAACCCCACCGACCTCCGTCGCGATAACGGGCCTACCAGATGCCATAGCTTTACCAATAACCATTGGCGCTGTCTCCTGTAAAGAAGGTAATACGGGGAGGCGCGCGCTGCCGTGACCTAGCCTGAGATATCTGGTTCAGATCGAAAGTGGTAAAAAGCCACCTGAGGAGTTCTGAACCATGCCGAAGGAACGATACAACGCCGAAGAGATCATTCAAAAGCTTCGGGGAGCCCATGTGTACGCATCGCTATAAAATTGATCCATTCATCGCTTGAAAATTGACCCACCCCCAGCCCCTACATTCCAGTGAAACTGAGTTTTGACAAACCAGAACACTGGAGGAGAAGGAGTGCTGAG
>SDBV01003144.1_pt1 | contig 24583 bp, 33 predicted proteins | sample 2277081 | NCBI WGS metagenome assembly SDBV01 (sample SAMN10402039, study PRJNA504765) | marine sediment metagenome | isolation source: marine sediment core GS10_PC15, 223 cmbsf | place: Arctic Ocean: Southern Knipovich Ridge | collected 2010 | reverse complement strand
CCATATTGTTTTCCGAACAATCCAATCCCTGCATTGCTTTCACAAGCCGGGCAGGCACGGGGGCCTGCCCCTACATTGTCATTACGGAATCCAGACTGCATCAACTTTATTGATAACTTCAACATAGAGAGTTTTTGGAATTCCGTAACTGCCGATGATATATATCGATTATCATCAAAATCCCATCAGAATCCATTCAGGCTGAAGAGTGTTATTGGTTATCCGCAAATCGTTCTCTTATCAAAAAAGAAGAGAACTTTGGGAAAGAAGCTCGATGTTTTATATAACAAACTAAAAGGGCTAAAATACTACATGATATTTCACGATACTGAGAAAAGTAAAAAATTGCTCAAGATCTGGGACAGGGGAATGGAGCGTCTCCAGAAGTCAGGCAAATTGCACGAGCTATATAAAAAATATGAGGATTTGGCTTATTAACGATAAAAAAATAGATTTCTCAGACTATTGAATATTCCAGGATGACAAAGTATCCACAAATCCAGTAAAATTCCTGATGATCCGATTATTTCTTCCTCCAGACCAACTCACTTCAAAACAGATACTCATCACAGGGGAACAGGCACGGCACCTTGCTCTGGTACTCAGAGTCGCGCCGGGAGAATCTCTTGATATATTCGACGGCCTTGGTTTTAAATATTCGTGCAGGATCATTGAATGCCATAAAAAAGAAGTTGTTGTTGAGAGAATAAAAAAGGAGCGCTACTCAGCAGAATCTTCCATTTCAATAACCCTTGCACAGGGAATTGCAAAAGGCGACAAGATGGACCTTATCATCCAGAAATCAACCGAGCTTGGGGTTAATAAAATCATTCCTTTAATTACTGAGAGAGCACAGGTAAGGAGTACAAACAAACTTGAGAGATGGAAAAAAATAGCCCTTTCCGCTTCTCAGCAGTCGGGAAGGGACAAGATACCTGAGATTGAAGGACCGGTAGACTTCCGTGAATTTCTTTCAAGGCAGTTCCCTCTTCTGGAAAAGGGGGAAAAGGGAGGGTTTTTCAATTCAGGCATAATCTTCTCGGAAGCAATAAAAGACAGAAATCTTAAAGGGGTATTAAGCGCCTTTAAAAATACTCAACAGCTCACCCTCCTTGTCGGCCCGGAGGGCGGATTTTCTAAAGATGAAGTTACTACAGCTGTTGAAAACGGTTTCATTGAAGCATCTCTGGGGCCAAGGATCCTGCGTACGGAAACAGCCCCTATTACCGCTATTAGTATTATTCAGTATGAGCTTGGGGATGTGGGATAAATAAATAGACCGCATGCTCAATTTCTCCTGCAGCCTTTGAAATTCAAACCGCCTTTATATCCACAACCTTCTCAACAGGCACAACAATCCAGCCGGCCTCCGCCTGAAGATGAATATCCACTTCCCCAATTTCAACCAGGGTGCCCTTATATGAGATATCCGCAGTCGTGACCTCTACTTCTTTACCGATCAATTCATGCATTATGACCTCCGGCTTAGGCTTTTAACAAATTCTCCGCCTAATAGAAATATACATGATAAGTAATACATCCACAAAAGAAACAGTATAAACGTAGTCAGCGAACCGTATATCGTACCGACATAAGCAATGTTCGTCACGAACCACGTAAAAAGGTGTTTGGCCAGCTCCCAGCAGACGGTAAGCAGCATTGCTCCAGCAAATGCATGTCTGATATGAACTCTGACATGAGGGACTATTTTATAAACAGCTGTGAAAGTCAAAAGGACGACCACAAACGGGGCAACAAACCTTATCAGGAAAACTGCTTTATATTTGAGTCCAATCGCGAATATGTCGGGGAACTTAAAGATTAAACCCGCAATCGAGCTGACTGTAAAAGAGAGGAACCAGAAGACTATCACAAGCGTCACAATAAGAATTGTCCAGAGCAATGAAAAAAGAAAATGTCTCTTTTTGGGAACATTGAAAATCACGTCCATTGCGCGCTCTATAGAATAAAAAAGCTGCAGGGCAAAGAAACTGTAAATAATAAATGTTATAAAACTGATACCCTTGTACGTTATAACATTCCTTAGTTCGTTAGTGATTCCCGACGTAACGGACGGGAAGAAATTAATGAGTTTTGAGAGCAGAAAATCATAGAGCTCCTGGTTCGCTCCCAGCATGTGGCCAAAGAGAGCAACGACAAGGAGACCTAAGGGCACTAAAGAAACTATCAGGAAATAAGCTATGGATGCAGCCAGATGAAAACATTCATCCCTGAAAAAAGATGTAAAACTGTTGCCAAGGGTCTTTAAATAATACATTTTCCCTGTCTAATTAATCGGCCGGCAAGGTTATTATCTTAAATATTTAAAAACATTCTTATCTATTTCTGCTTCCTCTGCCTGACAAAAAATTCCACAGGCACCCCTTCAAAAGCAAATTCTGCCCGAAGCTGTTTTTCAAGAAATCTGATATATTGTTTTTTTATACCTTCTTTTTTATTCGTAAAGATCAAAAAAGACGGCGGGTTCGTCTTGACCTGTGTAATATAGTATATCTTTACTCTCCTGTTCCTGTAGAGCGGGGGCTCCTTAATTGAAAACGCTTTCCTGAGAAACAGATTCAGCTGGTGCGTGCTTATTCTCTTTGCACTTTCAGCAATGATTTTATCAACAAGCGGGAAAAGTTTTGTGACCCTTTTTTTGCTCAACGCGGATATCGTCAAAACAGGGGCATAGCGCATAAACCAAAGTTTTTTATATACTTCTTCCTGTATATCAAGGATATCGACATCTTCTTTATCATACAGGTCCCATTTGTTTAAAAGAATGACAGCGCCCTTTCCGGCAGAATGGACATAGCCGGCTATTTTCTGGTCCAGTTCAACTATGCCTTCAGACATATCAACAAGCATCAGCGCAACATCACAATCTTCTATATTCCTCAATGTCCTGAGGAAGGAATATCTCTCAACGGTCCTTGCCATTTTGCCCTTCCGGCGTATGCCGGCGGTATCCACAAGAGTGTATTTCTTCTTATAATATGTACAGAGTGAATCCACTGCATCCCTTGTTGTACCCGCAACCGGACTGACAATCATCCGGTCCTTGCTCAGGAGAGAATTAACCAGTGTGGACTTGCCCACATTGGGCCTCCCCACTATCGCTATTTTGGGATATCCGGACTCTTCCTCCTCACTCTCCGGAAGAATTGAAATCATTTTTTCCATAAGATCTTCGTACCCGTACCCGTTAAGCGCAGACAGGGGATACAGGTCAACACCGAGCGAGTAAAAATCATAAATGGCCTTTTCCTTCTTCGGGCCGTCAATCTTGTTTACCGCGTAGAAAGTCTTTTTGTCGTATTTTCTCAGGTTGTCTATCAATTCAGCATCAAGCGGAAGGACCCCGCTTTCAATATCCATCAGCATAATAATAATGTCCGCTTCCTCAACAGCAGCAAGGACCTGGTTCAGGACTTCCTTATATATCTCATCATCCGGCTCATGAAGGAACCCGCCTGTATCAACAACAAGGAAATGCCTCTCCTCCCATACTGCGTCTCCATATAACCTGTCACGGGTAATACCCGGGAAGTCCTCAACAACCGCACGCTGCCTGCCTACTATTCTATTGAATAGAGTAGACTTCCCCACATTTGCCCTTCCCACTATCGCAACTATTGGTTTTCGCATAATTTTTTGTATTAATTAATGATAATTATCAGGAGGTTAATTATAGCATAAGGTTAAAAATATGAAACCAGAATACTGTTAAATAATAAATCTGTTCAAAGCTTGTTAATCCGAACTGCTCTCTTTCAAATGGTAATAAACGATTTTCAAACTCTCCTCTTAATGCAATATTTCAGATCTAAATCAGCAAGATAAAGTTGTCCATTATTTTTTATGATTTACATCATAGATATATTATTAGATGAGAATTATTATAATTTATGACTGTAAATAAAAAACATTATTCACCACCGGTAAAGTTAAACATTTCTACAATAAGTAAGGGATAGCAGGTGTTTATATATGGAAAAAAGAAGCGTCAAGAGAGTACCCGTAAGCCTGGATTTTCACTGCTGTGAGATAGAATTTTTTGGAACTGTAACAAATCTGTCAGAGAAAGGGATGTTCTTCATATCCAGGAAAATTACCTTTCCTCTTAAGAGCCGATTTCAAATATCTATCCAGTTAAATGGAAAGATATTAAATCTCCATGTGAAAATTAAAAGGATGACAAAGACAAGCGGCTATTATGATGGTATAGGCATTGAAATTCTGGAGCAGCCGCCAAAATATCTGGAGCTGGTTAGCTGGCTGAGATTTGCTTTTGAAAATCGAAATTAAAATGTCATTGTAAGGATGTCAAGTGGAATTTCTTGAGTTAATAGCAGTCGTAACAAGCGTTATTGCATTTTCTTTCTTGATTAAATATATTTTCGGAAAGAAATCTGGTTGCTTTCCCTGAAGCGATGAGAATTAAGACATTAGTTAATGTCTTGAAATTTAAGGGCTTGATTTTCCCCCTGGCCCCTTTTTCACCGTTGAAATGACCGAATATACATGGTCATTTTACCGAATTTGTTCTAAGGAGCCAATAGAGCATCCTGCTGGAATTATATAACCTCTTAATTTTTTAGTGATTGGCACCTCCTCATTATGCTGGCATATTAATTGCGGTATTTTTTAAATAATAAATACACTTCAAGCCTTTTATTGTTACTCCAATATTACACTTAATAAGAGAAAGGGTGGGTGAATATGAGGAAATTAGAAGATTTCAGGAAGAACCTTGGGGAAAATATAGTGCTGGCAATTATCGGGCTCTCACTGATTTTTCTAGTTGGCATGTTTTTAGTGCAGAAACTGGTGCTGACCTAAATAGATCATGTCAGGAGTATCACTATTATGCCTAAAAGAAATTTTGTAAAAGAACTGAAAGATACAGGAATCGTTGATGTCATAGGTGATGCGGTCAGCATTCAGGATACCAGTTTCAAGGTTATATATCAGAACAAACGTCATAGAGGTATAGTCGGCTACCGGGTTGGAGAGTACTGCTATAAGGCATATCAGAATAAAGACCATGTCTGTGAAGGGTGTCATCTTGCCATGTCATTTAAGGACGGAAGGGTCCATACAGTTGAACGTTTCAGGACTACAAATGAGGGAGTAACATACTATGAAAATACAGCATCACTTCTAAAAGATGAAGCAGGGAAAATCGTGGCTGGGATAGAAGTGGTCAGAGACATAACAGAACGCAAGCGGATTGAAGAGAGGTTGAAGGCACATGAGGAGCAGCTCGCAGATCTGGTGAAAGAGCGTACCTCTGAACTGACCGCAGCCATTGAACTGCTGCGGGAAGAAATAGCTGACCGAAGAAAAGCCGAGGCTGAGGCTTCTAAAACAAGCCAGTTGGCTTCTCTGGGTGAATTAGCTGCCGGTGTAGCCCACGAGATCAACAATCCTGTTAACGGCATTATTAACTACGCCCAGATATTGAGCAATAAAAGCAAAGAAGGCACTGAGGAGCAGAAAATCGCCGGGCTGATTATAAAAGAGGGCGACCGCATTGCAGGCATTGTTAACAGCCTGCTCTCATTTGAACGCAGCAGGAAAGAAAAAAAATATCCTGTTTCCATTCACGAAATAATGTCTGATACACTTAAGCTGACTGAATCACAAATCAGAAATGACGGTATCAAAAGCGCAGTAGACATACCTCCGGATCTGCCAAAGATCTTTGCTCACCCTCAGCAGATCAAGCAGGTATTTCTAAATATCATCAGCAATTCACGATACGCACTGAATCATAAATTTCCTCATATTCATGAAAGTAAGATATTTAATATTTATGGTAAAGAAGTGACTATTGATGACATCCCACATATACAGATAATGTTTTATGATAATGGAATCGGGATAGGTGCGGAGATTCTGGACAAAGTAATGAATCCTTTTTTTACTACCAGAACACCTAATGTTAACGCTGGGCTAGGGTTAAGTATAAGTCACAGCATCATAAATAATCATAGCGGCATGCTTACCGTTGACAGTAAAGAAGGAGAATTTACTACAGTTACAATTGGACTTCCCGTTATAGACAGATAATGTTGCAGGTATTATTCGGGAAACACTCTTATGGATTAAATCTGTCAATGAATGATCCGCAATTTTCTGTCTAACATTCTCCGTTATATCAACTGCACTCATCAATATAATCGTCTTTTCTTTTGCCTCATCTTTCATTTTCCTGTATAATTTACAATATTGCATCTAACTATCCAGAAAATAGTATTTTTTACGTCATGTTTTAAAATTGGATTTAAATAAATAATTCTCAGAATCCGGGATAAGTTATCCTCTCGACACCTGTATATTTAAATGCTGAAAGAATTCAAATGTGACCTCCACATGCACACATGCCTTTCCCCATGCGCCGACCTTGAAATGTCACCTCTGGCAATAGTAAAAAAAGCCGCTGATTGCAAACTTGATATAATAGCAATTACCGACCACAACTCGGCAGAAAATATAATTGCAACCCAAAAGGCCTCTGAAAACATGGACCTGACAGTGCTTGCGGGAATGGAAATAACATCATCTGAAGAAGCTCATATACTGGCATTTTTTGACGATACCGGGAGTATCATGAAACTGCAGGACATTGTCTACGAAAACCTACTGCCCGGGGAAAACAATGAAAAACTTTTCGGTGAACAGATAGTAGTAAATGAAAAAGATGAAGTACTAGGTTACAACAATCGCCTCCTGATAGGCGCAACATTATTAACTGCCCAGGAAATTGTAAATACAATCCACTCGCTGGGGGGGCTTTCCGTAGCATCTCATATTGATAAAGAAGTATTCAGCATAATTTCGCAGCTGGGGTTCATACCTGAAGACCTGGAATTCGATGCACTCGAAATGTCCCCGAATATTAACAGGGGAAAAGCAGATAAATTATTTAACATGTATACATCATTCAGATGGATCTCCTCTTCAGACGCGCACTATGTGAACGATATAGGCAAAAGGACAACCGGTTTTTATATGAATGAACCAACACTTAAAGAACTGTCCCTGGCAATGAAAAATTTTGACGGGAGAAGGGTGGAGTGGTAGTGGAAGACCTTTCATTACATATCCTGGACATTGCTGAAAATTCCATAACCGCGAAAGCAGGCAGGATCGAGATAAAGATATCGGAGGACATCAGGGCCAACCTTCTGACAGTTGAGATCAGTGACAATGGAAAAGGCATGGACAAGGAGCTTCTGGAAAATGCTTGTGATCCTTTCTATACAACAAGGACTACCAGGCGAGTTGGCCTGGGAATCCCCTTCCTTGCACAGTCGGCGAGAGAGAGCAATGGAGATATAAGTGTGAAATCAGAGAAAGGGAAGGGAACGGCGATAAAAGCTTCTTTCCAGTATGATCACATAGACAGAAGGCCCCTTGGCGACATCGGACAGACCATGATAATCCTTATTATGTCAAATCCGGATATTGACTTTATCTTTGAACACAGGAGAAACGACAAAGAATATATCCTGAACACAGTGGAAATTAAGCGGGAATTGGACGGAGTCCCCATAAATACGCCGGACGTGATAAAAATTATTAAAGACGATATAAGTACATGGCTAAATAGTATTAACAATATGATAGAATAGACAGGGTATCCGTATGTTATATATAGATACGTATAACTTAAATTGAATATATCCTTATAACAAGAACAAGAAACACTTGCTTAGAGGGGGTGTAATGGAAAAAAAAGGGAAGATCTTAATACTCGATGATGATCCGGTTGTAACTTTAAGCTGCAAAAGGATCCTTGGCGCTGAAGGCTACAGCATTTCAACCGTTGACAAAGGAGATGACGCCCTCAATAAACTATCAAAAGAAGATTTTGACCTCTTTATTTCCGATGTAATGCTGCCTGATATAAGCGGCATGGAAGTGCTGAAAGAGGCACGAGTTATAAAACCTCAGACCGATGTAGTAATAATTACAGGATATCCAAAGCTGGAAGATGCAAAAGAGGCGTCAAGGCTTGGTGCACAGCAATACCTGGAAAAACCGTTTACCCCCGATTTCATGATCAATGTCGCAAAAAAGGTCTTTGACAAAAGGGGCTGGATACTGAGGCAGGCCTTTATCGATGAATTCCGTGATTCCGTAGTTTCATTGACCGAACAGGAAAACCCCATTATCTTCTATAAAGAAGGCACATGGGCGCGGCCTGCCAAAGATGGATTATGGGAGATCGGCTGTGACCTGAGGTACTGGATGTTGTCCGGCAATTTAATGTATGTCGAGTTTATCAAAGATATTAATTCACTGGATGCCGGCCAGCCTTTTGCAAAGATATTTTCGAGCACCGGAGAGGCAGTGGACCTGAATTCGCCGATGAAGGCGGACATCCGGGAAATCAATACTAAGGCAAATGATGTTATGGCCGCCCTCCTTAAAGACCACCTGTCGGAAGGATGGCTGCTGTGGCTGGCAAAGGTATTTCCTTTAGAACACGGATAGAACATATAACAATTATCATTTTAGATACTCCGGAACAACAATTCAGTCTAATATCTTTATAGTTCATTTAGAGATTATGATCTTCTTATTGCGGAGGGGGAAAAGATGTCCGATAATATCAAAATTTTAGTTGTAGACGATGAACGTGTTGTTATAAGAAGCTGCGAGATGATCCTCAAGGCTGAAGGATTTGACGTCGATGGAAGCCTGGGGGCAAAAGAGGCCCTGCTCAAGATGGAGCAAAAAGAATATGACCTCGTCTTTACCGACCTTAATATGCCTGAAGTCGACGGCATCACACTTATCAGATGGATCAAACAGAAAAAACCGGAAACAGGAATAGTAATTATAACCGGTTACCCGTCACAAGAAACAATTAAAGAGGCCCTTGAACTGGGCATTATTGATTATGTGCCCAAACCTTTCACTCCGGCCGTGTTACTGGATGTAACAGAACGGTCAGTAGAGTGGCTGAAGAGAAAAGCACCTGTTGAAAAGAAGAAGAAAGATGACGAATTCCCTCCGTCAATGATCGAGGAAATTGACCGGGTAATCAAGAAATACAAAAATATACCGGGCAGTGCAATTCCGGTACTCCAGCGCTGTCAGCAGATAGTCGGCTACCTTCCCCCTCAGGTCCAGAAACGGATTGCAAGAGGGCTGAATCTCTCTCCGGCAGAAGTACACAGCGTCGTCTCTTTCTATTCCTTTTTCACAATGAAACCGAGAGGCGACCACAATATCAGGGTATGCCTCGGCACTGCGTGCTACGTCAAGAGGGTAGAAGAAGTCCTTAACAAAATCAAGAACGATCTGAAGATAAATGTCGGAGATGTAACTGAGGACAAAAAATTCTCTATCGAGACAGTACGCTGCCTCGGCGCGTGCGGACTGGCACCCGTTGTTGTCGTGGACGAAGAGACATACGGGTCAATGACCCCGAAGAAAGTACCGGGAATCCTGGAAGAGTATGCTTAAAAAATATTTAATCCGCATCAGAGCTTCGAGGTATCAAAATGTCTTTGTCGTCATACCCGTGAAAACGGGTATCCAGAGATCAATCGGACTGGATTCCCTCCCGCTCAAAGGACCGCGGGAATGACAGACAACGGAGGAGATAATATAGAACGGAGGACAAAAAATGGCTAAACTGACGATTGCTGACCTTAAAAAGATAAAGGAAAAACAGCAGGCAACATTCAACCTCAGAGAGGGCGGTTACAGGGCAAAGGTTACGGTGCATATGGGCACCTGCGGGATCGCGGCAGGAGCAAGGGAAATTATGACCGCCCTGATGAATGAAATAGACCAGGCAAAGGCTGAGGATATAATCTCAACAACGTCGGGGTGTGCAGGACTCTGCGCCCGTGAACCGATGATGACAGTAGAGCTGCTCAGCAAACCGCCTGTTAAATACGGAGATGTGACTGTGGAGAAATTAAAAGAGATATTCAACGAGCATGTAATGGGAGGCAATCCCGTTGAAAAATATGTTCTTGTTGTAGGGAGTGAAACAACGTACTAACTAAAGGGGCCAAGGGTTCAAGGATTCAAGGAATCAAGGGGGAAAACTACCCTCGAATCCTTGAATCCTTGAATCCTAGAACCCTGTTTTTTTAGGAGATACAATGGAAAAATATCGTGCTAATCTGCTCATGTGTGCCGGGACCGGCTGTGTTGCATGCGGAACTCCAAAGGTAAAGGCCGCTTTAAAGGAAGAACTGGATAAGAACGGGCTTTCCGACGAAATAAAGATCGTCCTTACGGGCTGCAACGGGTTCTGTGCCGAGGGCCCTGTCATGCTGGTCTATCCTGAAAATATCTTTTATCAGAAGCTGACCGTGGCAGAAGTCCCGAAGCTGGTCGAAGAGCATTTCCTCAAGGGACGTCCCTATGAAAAACTGATGTTTAAAGAGCCGGAGAAGAGGACCGCAATCCCCCTGATGAAAGATATCCCTTTCTTCAAGCACCAGGTACTCAGGGTCTTGAGGAACAAAGGAATGATCGATCCGGAAAACATGGACGAATACATTGCACGTGACGGTTATCTGGCCGCGGGCAAAGCCCTTACCGAAATGACATCAGAAGACATTATAAAAGTCATTAAAGATGCCGGGATCAGGGGACGAGGAGGAGCAGGTTTTCCCACCGGTTTAAAGTGGGAATTCGCATCAAAGTCCCAGGCTGACCAGAAGTACATGCTCTGTAACGGCGACGAGGGAGACCCCGGGGCCTTTATGGACAGGTCTGTAATGGAGGCTGATCCCCACTCTGTAATTGAGGGAATGATAATCGGCGCAAAGGCCATCGGCGCAAGCAAGGGTGTAATATACGTAAGGGCTGAATATCCCCTCGCTGTATCACGCCTCCAGAAGGGCATCAATGACTGCCTTGAGGCCGGCCTTCTGGGAGACGATATCCTTGGGAGCGGTTTCACCTTTAATTTAGAAATTTACCTGGGTGCAGGCGCCTTTGTCTGCGGTGAAGAGACAGCGCTCATGCGTTCTATAGAAGGACAGCGTGGAATGCCGAGGCCGAGACCGCCCTTCCCTGCCCATAAGGGACTCTGGGACAAACCGTCTGTCCTGAATAACGTTGAGACACTGGCACAGATTGCACCCACCATACTGAACGGCTCCGAGTGGTACAGGTTCCTTGGCACTGAAAAGAGCTCCGGTACAAAGGTATTTGCGATTACCGGCGATATTAAAAACGTCGGCCTTGTAGAAGTACCGATGGGGACGCCCCTTCGGACCATTATCTATGACATCGGCGGAGGGATAAACAAGAAAAAGAAGAAGTTCAAGTCCGTACAGATGGGCGGGCCGTCAGGAGGATGTATTCCTGAAAGCCTTCTCGATATTCCTGTCACATATGAGGATGTCGTCAAGACCGGGGCGATCATGGGCTCGGGCGGCATGGTAGTCATGGACGAGGATACCTGCATGGTGAGTATGGCAAAATTCTTCCTGGAATTTACTGCCGATGAATCCTGCGGGAAATGCACCCCCTGCCGGGTTGGCACGAGAGTGATGCTGGATATGCTCACAGATATTACAGAGGGCCGCGGAAAAGAGGGCGATATAGAGACGCTGCAGGACCTGAGCAAGGATATTATTGCAACATCCTTATGCGGACTCGGCCAGACAGCCCCGAACCCCGTGCTCTCCACCATAAGATATTTCAAACATGAATATGAGGCGCACATTCATGAAAACTGGTGCCAGGCCGGAATCTGCAGTGATCTCTGTTCATTCGATATAGTTGAAGACCTATGCAAAGGCTGCGGCGCCTGTTTGCGGGGATGCCCGCAGAAGGCAATTACAGGAGAGAAGAAAAAGCCGCACCGGATCATTCAGGAACTCTGCATACAATGCAGGACCTGCTATGACGCATGCAAGTTCGGATCAATAACAATAGGACCTGCCATCCCTAAGAACGAACCTGAGCCGGCAGCAAAAGACGGGGAGGTGAGATAATGTTGAACCTGACGATAAACGGTAAACAGATAACCGCAGAAGAAGGCAATACAATCCTCGAAGCAGCCATGCAGAACGGCATATACATACCGAACCTCTGTTATGACAAAAGACTCAGGCCTTATGGAGGATGCAGGCTCTGTATCGTTGAAGTCGAGGGACAGGCCCGCCTCTTTGCAGCATGTTCGTCCCCGGCAGCTGACGGGATGGTCATTAATACGGACACCCCGAAACTCAGGAAGCTGCGCCAGACAGTTATTGAGCTGCTCCTGGTCCACCATCCTCTTGACTGCCCGGAATGCGACAAGGCAGGGGAATGCGACCTGCAGGACCTGGCCTATGAATACGGCAAACCCGAGACCAGATTTATAAGACACAGAAAAGAAGCGGCCTCTGATGTGCGGGGACCGCTTATAGAGCTTACTTCAAGAAGATGCATCCTGTGCGGAAAATGTGTAAGGATATGCCGCGACCATCAGGGCAGAGGAGCACTGGGCCTTATCGGGAGGGGCTTCGAGACTGTTGTACAGCCCGCCTTTGGTGAGATCCTTGAGTGTGATTATTGCGGGCAGTGTCTGGACATATGCCCGACCGGGGCAATTTTAAGCAAGCCGTTTAAATTCACATCCCGTTCGTGGTTCCTCGAAGAAAAGAGCACCATCTGTCCGTTCTGCGGTGTTGGCTGCACACTCCACCTCGGCCTCAGAGAAGGGAAAATTCTCAGGTCAAGGGGGAAACAAGGCACCGGTGTTAATGACGGGAACCTCTGCGGAAGGGGCAGGTTCGGCATAGACTACATTTACAGCGATAACAGGCTCAAGACCCCTCTAATAAAAAAAGATGACGAACTCAGAAGCGTTTCATGGGAAGATGCGCTCACTTATATTGCAAAAAATATCAGTAAAGTCATGAAACAGAGCGGCCCTGACTCAATCGGCGGGATTGGTTCGCCGAGGTGTACTAATGAAGACAACTATGTGTTTCAAAAATTCATGAGAAAAATAATAGGCACCGGCAATATTGATTCATCGGCTGCGTTCGGTTATGAAAGGGTGCAGAAGGCATGGGACATGTCATTCGGCAAACCGGACCACCCAGTAAGCCTGAATGCCCCTCTTGGCAAGGATGTAATTCTGGTCCTTGAATCGGACATCAGTCTGACACATCCTGTACTCGGACTCAACATCCTGCGGGCCCGGAGAGAAGGGTCACAGCTTATTGTCGCGGATTCAAGAGAGTCGAAGTTGACAAAGCACAGCACACAATGGCTTGGCATAAAAGACGGAACAAGCGTTGCACTGTTAAACGGTATAATGAAGGTCCTTATAGATAAAGGCCTTTATGATAAGGATGCAGCTTCGGGCATCCCTGGATTTTCATCACTTCAGGCAATGCTCGAAAATTATACACCGGAAGTAGTTTCCCGTATTATTGATATACCGGTGGATGAAATCACTGCAGCAGCAGAGGCGTTAGGCAACGCCAAAAGCAGAATGATATCGATCTCTCTAAGCACTTCGGAAAACACCAAAGGCCTGAATACAGTGCTTGCAGCCGCCAACCTGGTCAACCTGCTCGGCGATGGCCCGGAGTCACTCCAGATCCCGGCGGAATACTCCAATACATACGGTCTTTATAAGATGGGCGTACATCCTGCTTCACCGGATAATGATAAGGGAGCCCGGGAAATGTTCTATAATGACAACAATATTAATGCACTCTACATAATGGGAGAAGACCCGGTAACCACCTTTCCTGACAGTACACAAGTAATTAACAAGTTGAAATCACTTGACTTCCTTGTGGTACAGGACATATTCCTTACCGAAACCGCAAAGCTCGCAAATGTAGTCTTGCCTGCCACGAGCTGGGGAGAAAAAGACGGCACTTTCACTAATGCCGAAGGAATATCACAAACAGTATATAAACTAACAGACCCTACAGGCCAGGCAATACCTGACTGGATGATAATGAAAAACCTGGCCCTCTCAATGGGAAGGGAATTAAAAGTAAGAAGCCTGTCTTCTGTTCAGGAAGAGATAAAAAACAATCCCCCGGTGCAGCCTCCGGCATCCGGCAATAAAGCCTTCAACCCTGTCGAATACGGGCCTGTTGAAGAGGCAGACAGTGACTTCCCGTTCAAGCTGGTCATCAGGGATGTCCTGCAGCATTCGGGCAGCATGTCGACAAGCTCTGAGTCACTCGACCTTGTTGTCTCTGAAGCACTGCTTGAGATAAATGAAAAAGACGCCAAGAAATACGGCATCATGGACAACAGCCATGTCAAAATAGCCTCAAAACAGGGATCAGTATTCCTCAAAGCCATTCTCTCCGAAGAAGTCCCGGAGGGAACGGTCTTTGTTCCCGCGCATTTTCCTCATGCAAAGATAAACAACCTGACGCATATGCCCCGAAACGGCGACTCGCCGATCATTGATGTAAAGATAGAGGCAAAATAGAAAAACAGGGGTCAGGGGCGTAGATTCGAAACCTTTTTTAAAATTAATCCCGGCAATAAGTCCCTGTTTTCCGGAGTAACCTCATTTATTTCAATATCTCCCCGTTTCTTTATCCCCCGAATAAAATCATCCCCTCCGAGAGTAATTGTGCCTATAACAATATTTGACGAATCAAGGGCATCAGTTGCGGCCTGTTTGAAAATTTCAGAGAAACATTCCATCTTGCCGATTTCATCAAGTATTATGATATTACTGTTCACAGGACTGATCGAGGAAACCGCAATATTCTCTATATTCTCAATACTCACCCCATATCGTCTTATATGAAAATCGGATTTAATGTCCTGATGGGCAAGGTAGCCTTTTCTGCCGTCAAGTGTCTTCATTAAAAACCCGACCCTCTTGCCGGCAATCCTCTCTTCTTCCGTATAAAAACCGTTAGCCGGACGGCCAAGACTTTCAATCACCTTTTTAATTACAGTCGTCTTTCCCGATGACGGAGCGCCTGTTAAGAAAATGTTTTTTTTCAATCACGCAACCCTGATGAGATTGCTGCTGCTATTTCTTCCTGATCACGTTTATTACAGTCAATAGTAAGTCCTGCATATTTTTTATAAAGAACCTGGCGTTCATCAAATAACTCTCTGAATGTCTGAGTATCCGTTCTAGCAATCCCCCTTGTTTCAAAATTATGGATCCTCCTGCTGATCTCTTCGAACTCCGCTTCCAGAAATACTATGTTTGATATGTCCTGCAAATGGGACATCGCCCTTCCACTATATACCGCGCTCCCCCCGGTTGCTATAACATGATCCCGGACATTTATTTTAAGAAGCTCTTCCTCTTCAATCTTCCTCAAATTGAGGTAATCGCTCTCATTAATTATTTCCTGCAGAGATTTTTGACGGTTAATCTGGATCAGCACATCAGTATCGATAAAGCCAAAGGACATGATTTTTGCCAGTATTATACCGACCGTACTTTTACCAGCACCCGGCATCCCTATGAGTGTTATATTGCTTCTCATGTTCTGCTTGCCGCCCGAATTGAGTAATTTCATCCTGACGTGAAATTCTCTGATGCCTGCCATGTAAGACTGAAACAAGCTTAAAAAGACGATTTACAAACTACAAACTAATCAACAGCGCTGGCAGGCATTCAGAGCAATGTCATGTTAGAACCTAATTGTATAAATGAATTGGTAAATGCTTTTTATAATTCATGAAATCTTTATCGTCTGTATATATTTGTAGCTTCTGAAGAATCGAAATAGCGCAGATCAGAAAATCGGTTGTTGAGCCCTGAACTCCCTTCTTCCTGCAAAGATTGCTGAATTCCGCAGCCTTAACGAAATAGTCTGACAACAGAGGAAGATCATCGAAGAAGGATAGTTTCTCTCTCAATTGTTTGAATTGAGCAGGATCGGAAATACCGGACAAGAGTTCTTGTCGAACTGGGCCAATCATGACAACTCTTCCATCTTTGATAAGGTCTTTTAATTTTTCTGACAAAACAGCATCGGGTTTTTTATGTCTGAGAACGTGAGACCAAACACACGTATCAACTAACACCTTCATCTTTTTCTGGCTCTTTTATAATTAAATTTTTTGTCAAAATCAATAGTCCCGAACAGATCCACAATTTCCAATTGCTTTTTATGTGCTATATAGTCTTTTAAAGCGGCAGTAACTGCCTCTTTCTTAGTCTTGTGACGCCCTATTTTTTGAGCCTTAGTAATAAGTTTGTCGTCTAATGCAAGATTAGTTGCCATACTGCCTCCTTTCTACACATACTATAACACATTGCGATGTGTGAGACAAATGTCCCATCCATTAAAAAAGGCGGCCTGAATATCAGGCCGCCTTTAAAATATATAAATAAATTAACGTACTATTTTTCAGCTTTTTTATCTTCCTTCTTTGCCTCTTTTTTATCTTCTTTTTTTGCTTCTTTCTTTGCCGCTTTCTTTTCCTTCTTTTCCGTCTTTTCCGTCTTTTCTTCTTCAGGCTCACCCTTCAGCAGGTCGTAATCGACGAATTCAAGGACCGCCATGGAAGCGTTGTCGCCGACACGGTTGCGTGTCTTTAATACTCGAAGATAACCACTGGTTCTCGCTATCTTGGGGGCTATTTCATTAAAAAGCTTCGTTATTGATGTTTTGTTTGGAATACGCGACAGCGCCAGTCTCCTGGACGGGATGTCCCCTTTCCTGCCAAGCGTAATGATCCGCTCGGCCACCTTCCTTGCTTCCTTTGCCTTGGCTACAGTAGTCTCTATCTTGAGGTGATCAAACAGTGATATAACCAAACCCCTTAAGAGGGCCTTCCTCTGTTTTGTGTTTCTGTGAAATCTCTTTCCCGCTATTCTATGTCGCATTTTCCGGCCTTTTTGCTGCTAAAAGTCTCTCCAGGTCTTCAGGTTCTACCCTCATATTAAAATGCAGTCCCATTGCAACAATAATTTCCTTTATTTCATTCAGAGACTTTCTTCCAAAATTCTTTGTTCTGAGCATTTCCTGCTCGGTCCTTTGTACAAGATCGGCAAGCGTACGAATATTTGCATTCTTCAGGCAATTATACGAACGCACTGAAAGTTCAAGTTCTTCAACACTCTTAAGAAGATTTTCATTCAGCTCAACTGGTTCATCATCCATAAAATCAGTCATCATGCCTGTATTATTTTCAGGATCATCTGCAGCATCCTCCACCGCTTCTTCTTCTACTGAACCGCCATTCTCATTACAAAAGAGTATCAGATGTTCTTTAAGAACATTTGCTGCTTCTGATACTGCTGCCTGAGGTGTAATGCTCCCGTCAGTCCAGATTTCCATGACAAGTTTATCATAATCCGTTGAACGGCCCACTCTGGCTCCCTCTACCCAGAAATTAACTTTCCTGATCGGAGTAAATATCGCATCGATCGCGATTGTATCTACAGGCTGGTCCTCATCTTTATTGTTTTCTGCCGGTACATACCCCTTGCCCCTGGCTATTGTCAACTCCATCGCAAGTTCAACTTTCTTTTCAAGCGTTGCAATATGCTGATCAGGATTAAGCACCTCGATCTGGCTGCCGGAAATGTCCTTGCCCAAAACTACTCCAGGGCCTTTAAGGTCAACTGTAATTACTTGAGGTTCATCAGAATGTGACTTAATCCTCAATTGTTTAACGTTAAGCACAATATCTACTACGTCTTCCTTTACATTGGGGATCGCTGTAAATTCGTGAAGCGCACCGGGAATCCGGATAGAAGTAACCGCAGCCCCGTCTATAGATGAGAGCAAAACTCTTCTCAATGCATTACCTATAGTAGTACCAAATCCCCGTTCAAAAGCCTCGGCAGAAAACTTGCCGTATGTATCCGTAAGGCTTTCGGACTCAAAATTAATACTATCAGGTAATTGAAAGCCTTTTGTTGTAAGATCCATTAAGCCTCCCTATGATTACCCAGATTCATAAAGATGATTATACAGATCCCCATTTTTGCCTGTATAATCCGATTCTTTCAATCTGTGCAACCAACTATTATTAGTTTATTTTGAATACAACTCAATTATTAACTGTTCCTGAACAGGCAGTTCAATATCATCCCGCGATGGATAGTTGAGGACCTTCCCTGTGAGTTTATTTGTGTCCATCTCTATCCAGCCGGGTAAACCCCTGTGCTCTATCTTTGAAATATTTTCTTCAATAGCAACCAGTTTTCTGCTTTTCTCCCTGGGAACTATAACATCCCCTGTACGCACAAGATATGACGGAATATTCACACGCCCGCCATTTACGGTGAAATGGCCGTGCAGTACAAGCTGTCTTGCCTGGTTCCTGTTTGCGGCAAATCCCATTCTATAGACCATATTATCAAGTCTCCGCTCCAGCAGCTGCAGGAGATTGGTTCCGGTAACACCTTTCATCTTCTCCGCCTTGAAATAATACATCCTGAACTGTTTTTCGAGAATGCCATAAATCTCTTTTGCTTTCTGTTTTTCCCGGAGCTGCAATGCATAGTCAGAGAGTTTCTTCCTTCTCTGTCCGTGCTGTCCCGGGGAATATTTCCTTCTTTCAACCGCACATTTATCTGTAAGGCATCTATCACCCTTTAAAAACAGTTTCTCACTTTCTCTTCTGCATAGCCTGCAGACTGCATCTCTGTATCTGGCCACTATACTCGTCTCCTTTTCGGCGGTTTTGTGCCATTATGCGGGACAGGAGTTACGTCCTTAATAAGACTTATTTCCAGCCCTGCTGACTGTAAAGCTCTTATTGCTGATTCTCTGCCCGCGCCGGGACCTTTGACATATATGTTTATCTGCCTCATTCCAAAACCCATGGCTTTTTTAGCAGCATTGTCAGCCGCCATCTGGGCAGCGTACGGAGTGCCCTTTCTTGAACCCTTAAATCCCTGGGCACCGGCTGAAGCCCAGGCAACAACATTACCGCTATGGTCAGTTATTGTAATTAATGTATTATTAAAAGTAGCCTGTATGTGCGCCGCTCCGGAATGAACTACTTTCTTTTCTTTCTTACCACTTTTCTTTTTTTTCTGAGCCATTCTTTATCCCTTCTTCTTCATGCCGCCGATAGCTTTTTTCGGACCTTTACGTGTGCGGGCATTTGTACTCGTCCGCTGGCCGCGCACAGGCAGTCTGGCCCTGTGTCTGAGTCCCCTGTAGCTACCAATATCCTGAAGCCTCTTTATATTCATGGAGATTTCACGTCTCAGGTCACCTTCAACCTTAAGGTTTTCAATAACGCTTCTAATCTTTACTCCATCCTCATCAGTAAGATCCCTTGTCTTTTTATTTGGATCAATACCGGTTTCCTTCAATATGTTTCGAGAAATAGTTCTACCGATTCCAAATATCCTGGTCAGGCTTATTTCCACCCTTTCATTTCTTGGTAAATCGACTCCTGAAATTCTCACCTTTTCTCCTTTAACTCTTTACTTTTCACTTTTAACTTCTTTATCCCTGTCGTTGTTTGTGTTTCGGGTTCTCACATATAACCCTTACAACGCCCGCTCTTTTAATTATCTTGCATTTTTTACACATAGGTTTTACTGATGAACGAACCTTCATATCTTCCCTCTTTGTAAGGGCGTATTGCCATACGCCCCTACGTCTTTTCTATTTAAATCTATATGTTATTCTTCCCTTTGTAAGGTCATAAGGCGAAAGTTCAACAGTCACCTTATCTCCTGGTAAAATCTTAATAAAATGCATCCGCATCTTTCCGGAAACATAAGCCAGTATCGTCTGCCCATTTTCAAGTTCAACTTTGAACATTGCATTAGGCAAATTCTCAAGAATGGTTCCCTGAACTTCTATGGCATCTTCTTTTGGCATATAAAGAACTAATAATTATACTGATATCTTATAATTTAGTCAAGATACTCTGACCATTTTTTGTGACGGCCACTGTATGCTCAAAATGGGCCGATAAACTCCCGTCTTTTGTCACAGCAGTCCATCCATCATTTAATATATCCACTTCCCAGCTTCCGGCATTAACCATCGGCTCGATAGCCAGTGTCATTCCCTCCCTCAGCTCCGGGCCCTCTCCGGGTTTGCCGAAGTTGGGTATTTGAGGATCCTCATGAAGCTCTCTGCCTATTCCGTGTCCGACGAAATTCCTGACCACTGAAAAGCCTTCTGATTCAACCCTTTTCTGAATAACCGATGATATATCAGACAGTCTGTTGCCGGCCACGGTTTCCGCTATCCCTGTTTCCAGGGCCTGTTCAGTAACAGCCAGCAGCCTCTCCGCATTATCGTCTATTTTCCCCACCGGTAAAGTAACGGCGGCATCTCCATAAAATCCCTTGAAATATACACCAATATCAAGACTTATAACGTCACCTTCCTTCAGTTTTATCGAGGAAGGAATACCATGAACAACCTGTTCATTAACGGATGTGCACATACTGGCCGGATAACCCCTGTATCCCTTGAAAGCAGGGACGGCTTTTTGAGAATGTATATACGATTCTGAAAATTTGTCCAGCTCTTTTGTAGTTATACCGGGTGCCACTATTTTCTTTATCCCTTCCAGTACTTCCGCCACGATCCGGCATGATTCCGCCATCCGCTTTATTTCATCTTCTGATTTCAGAACAATCAATGATAAAAAATACTATCCTCTTCTTCCCCTGACCCTGCCTTTTTTCAGAAATCCATCATATGAACGTGTAACAAGATGAGATTCCATCTGCGAGATTGTATCAAGGGCAACACCTACAATAATGAGTATTGAAGTTCCCCCAAAATAAAAGGGCATATTTAACGGGCCCCTGAGCAGATCGGGCAATATACAGACAGCCGAGAGATAAACAGCACCTCCGAATGTGATCCTTGTAAGAACATGATAAATATAATCAGCCGTCCTCTGCCCGGGTCTCACACCGGGAATAAACCCGCCGTATTTCTTCAGATTATCGGCAACATCCACAGGGTTAAATGTAATGGACGTATAAAAATAGCAAAAGAAGAATATCATACTGATATATACTGCTGTATAAAAAAATGTGCCGGGTGCCAGTTGTCTTGAAAATGACTGGACCCATGGGATCGCTATAAATCCTGCAATAGTTGCAGGGAACATTATAATAGATGACGCAAATATAGGCGGGATAACACCTGCGGTATTAACCTTGAGAGGCAGATGGGTACTCTGTCCCCCATAGACTTTTCTCCCGACTACCCGTTTTGCATATTGTATGGGAATTTTTCTCTGCCCGCGTTCCACATATACAATAACGCCTATAACACCGATCATTACCACAATGACGAGCAGCATTATAAAAACATGTAATTCACCCGCCCTTATCAGGGACACGGAGCTGATTACGGCATTTGGAAATCTGGCGACTATACCTGCAAAGATTATCAGAGAAATCCCGTTTCCAATCCCACGCTCGGTTATCTGTTCCCCCAGCCACATAATAAAAGCCGTCCCTGAAGTCATGGTGATCATGGTCACAAGCCTGAACGGCCAGCCCGGGTTCTCGACAAAAGCGCCGCCGCTCATACTTTCTATTCCAATAGCAATGCCGATAGACTGGACAATACTTATTGCAACTGTTCCATATCTGGTATATTGTGTAATTTTCTTTCTGCCTGACTCCCCTTCTTTTGCAAGTTTCCCAAGCACGGGGATAACGACTGTAAGGAGCTGCAGGATAATCGATGCACTGATATAAGGCATGATTCCGAGAGCAAAGATTGTCGCTCTTGATAATGCACCGCCGGAAAACATATCGAAGAATCCCATAAGCGCACCGCCCCTCTCCATGAGAAACTTGCTTAATTCTTCACCGTTAATACCGGGGGTCGGGATGTGGGCGCCTATCCTGTAGACAGCCAGGAGAGCGAGGGTAAACAGAATCCTGCTTTTAAGCTCTGCTATTTTGAAGACGTTCTGAAAGGTATTGACAATACTCACACTAATTCTACACTTCCCTTGGCCTTAGTTATCTTTTCTTTTGCTGAAGCACTGAAGGCATGGGCTTTCACAGTAACCGGCCTGGTTATTTCTCCGTTACCCAGGATCTTTATCCCATCATGCAGTTTCTTAATCACTCCTTCTTTCAAAAGATACTCCGGAGTTATTGTCGTTTCTTCAAGATTATTCAAGGTAGCTATATTTACAATTGCAAATTTCTTCTGAAAGATATTAGTAAAACCCCTCTTCGGGAGCCTGCGCTGCAATGGCATCTGTCCACCTTCAAATCCGGGCTTAACTCCTCCGCCGCTTCTTGACTTCTGGCCTTTATGCCCTCTGCAGGAAGTTTTGCCGTGGCCGGAACCGGGACCCCTGCCGATTCTCTTTCTCTTTTTTCTGCTCCCGGGATTAGGAGCAAGATCTGATAATTTCATTTATCCCTCCGAAACCTCAATCATGTGGGATGTTTTATGGATCATTCCCCTTATTGAAGGCGTATCATTATGTGTAACTGTTTGGTGAAGCCTTCTTAAACCCATAGCACGGATTATTTTCCTCTGTTTTTCGGGTTTGCCGATCGGGCTTCTTTTCAATGTTATATTAAGCTTTTTCATTTTTCGGTTCCTGCTGTTTCTCCTCAGTCTTGCCTGTCCTCCTTGCAACACTTGAAGAATCTTTCAATTTGGTGAGTCCGTTTATGGTTGCCCTTACTGTATTAAAGGGATTTCTGCTGCCAATTGATTTGGCAACGATATTACGTATACCCACCACTTCCATGATGGCCCTCACCGGACCCCCTGCAATAAGACCTGTACCAGGCTTGGCAGGCACCATAACTATCTTTCCGGCTCCATATATGCCGTTTATCTGATGCGGTATTGTTCCGTCTTTAATTGTAACTTTCACCAAAGCCCTCTTGGCCTTCTCAACGGCCTTTCTGATCGCCTCGGGGACTTCCTGCGCCTTTCCCTTTCCAAAACCTACATGCCCTGCTTCATCTCCTACAACTACCAGGGCACTGAAAGAGAAGCGCCGTCCGCCCTTGACAACTTTTGCAACTCTATTAATAAATATAACCTTGTCTTTTAATATGCTAAGACTTTCAGGGTCAATTATACCCACTTTTCCTCCTATACAATTACTAATTACTAATTGTTAATTGCTGATTAAAATTTAAGTCCGGCCTCTCTTGCAGCATCAGCCAGGGCCTTTATTCTTCCATGGTACAGATATCCGCCTCTATCAAAGACGACCTGTTTTATTCCTTTATCCAATGCCTTTTTCGCAACTAATGCGCCTACTGTCTTTGCCGCTTCAATATTGCCTCCGGATTTAATCTTTCCCTTAAGATCTTTGTCGATACTTGATGCGGCAATGACTGTCTTGCCTGTAAAATCATCTATTGCCTGCACATAAATATTGTTAATACTCCTGAATACGTTAAGCCTTGGCTTTTCCGATGTTCCGGAGACCTTCTTTCTAACTCTAAAATGTCTGGCCTTCCTTGCTTCTTCCTTCTCGTATCTCAACTTTTCACCTTTTTACTTATTAATTTATTTGCCTGCTTTACCTACTTTAAGTTTAATTCTTTCTTCGGCATATTTAATGCCTTTGCCTTTATATACATTCGGCGGCCTCAACGAGCGGATGTTTGCCGCAACCTGGCCGATCAACTGTTTGTCAATGCCTTCAAGTGTTAACAGGGTCTGCTTCTTGTCAACCTGGGCGGTAATTCCCTGCGGCAGACTAAACTCAACAGGATGAGAGTATCCCAGAGTAAAATTGACCTTCTGACCCTGGACCTGCGCCCTGTAACCTACCCCGTTAATCTCGAGGACCCTTTTATATCCTTCATTTGTACCGGAAACCATATTGGCAATTATGCTTCTCACAGTACCGTGAAGTGCCCTGTGCGGTTTTGCATCAGAAGGTCTTTCAACAATAATTTGATTGTCCTTCACGGTCAGCTTCATCTCTCCGGGATAGTTCCATTTAAGCTCGCCCTTGGGGCCCTTTACGGATACCTGGCTGCCCTGGATTTTAACGTCTACTCCGCTCGGTATGTTAATCGGATTTTTACCAACTCTTGACATTCTATTTTATTCCTTTAATTTTTAACGTAAGGACGTATTGCCATACGCCCCTACAATTTTTACCATACACTGCATAATACTTCGCCGCCAACTCCTTCGCGCCGGCATACCTCATCGGTCATTATCCCTTTTGAAGTCGAAAGGATAGCAATTCCGTATCCGCCCATGACTCTGGGGATATCTGTCTTATCTACGTATATCCTTCTTCCGGGCTTGCTTATTCTCTTCAAACCGGTTATGACCTTTTCGTGGCCTTCCAGGTATTTCAGAGACACCCTTATTACACCCTGTTTCCTGTCCCTCAGCACCTTAAAACTCTTTATGAAGCCTTTTTCTTTTAATATCTTTGTCAGCTCAATTTTCATCTTTGAAGCAGGGACATCGACCTTTTCAAGTTTTGCCATGTTGGCATTCCTGATTCTCGTCAACATATCTGTCAATATCATGATAAGAATCACATACACGTTCGTGTACGATGTCTAAAGATCGTTTATTATCTAAAATCTAGCTCACTGACCTAACGTATGTTCTATCTTCAGAATCCTATGAGAAAATACCCTAGCCATGCCTAACTTCTACATAAAGGTTAAATCGAAAGCTTATAAAAG
>SDBV01003143.1_pt1 | contig 24588 bp, 23 predicted proteins | sample 2277081 | NCBI WGS metagenome assembly SDBV01 (sample SAMN10402039, study PRJNA504765) | marine sediment metagenome | isolation source: marine sediment core GS10_PC15, 223 cmbsf | place: Arctic Ocean: Southern Knipovich Ridge | collected 2010 | reverse complement strand
CCGGAATACTGTCGTCGATATCGACGCGATGCAGTGCGCGCGCCACGGGCGGATTGGCCACGATCGGCACGCCGCGTTCGGCGGCGAGGCGGCGAATCACCAGAGCGTCGGCGTCCACGCCCTTGGCCAGTACCACCGGCAGCGCGTGCTCGAGCGGCGCATAGCGCAGGGCCACGGCGTAGTGCGTCGGATTCACCACCACGACGTTGGCGAGCGCCACGGCGGCGGGCCGCGGATCGCCTTTGATCAGTTCCTTGGCGCGCTTTTTCCGCTCGCTCTTGATCTTCGGATCACCATCCTGGCTCTTGCGCTCGCGCTTGATTTCGTCCTTCGACATCCTTTGTGATCTGAGCATCAACCAGTGCTGGATCTTCCAGTCGGCCACGCCGATGATCAGATAAAGCAGGCACGCGACCATCAACAGCTTGACAAGCGCGCTCCACAAAATCGTGGCCAGTTGCGGCAACGGCTCGTACAGCGCGCCGGTGATCAACGGAAATAGCGAGCTGATGGTCTGCCAGAGCACCAGCGCGAGCACGATCGCCTTGAGCGTCATCTTGGCCAGATCGACCAGCGATTTCTTCGAGAAGATCCGCTTGATGCCGCTGCCGGGACTGATTGCGTTCAGCTTCGGCATGATCGGCGCGAAGGTGATCTTTATGCCGATCTGGCCAATGGTCGAGACAACCGCTGCGAGCAGTCCGACGAGGCCGATCGGCGCGCAGACCATCGCACATACGCCGAGCATATGCATCAGTGCGGAGGACAGCGCCTGGGTCGAGCGGTCCGACGCGCAGAAGCCGAGGGCGATGCCGATCGTCTGATGCAGCGAGTCGAGCAGCCAATGGCTGCCAAACTGGAACACGCCGATCATGGCGAGCAGCAACGCCGCGGAAATCAGGTCTGTGCTTTTTACTACCGTGCCTTTGCTCCGGGCGTCCCGCAGTTTCTTGGGTGTGGGCGCTTCGGTCTTTTCGTCGCTCATATTGACGTCCCGTCCGGGCCCGGCGGGTGGACGTTCTGTCCGCTTGTCCGGGTCTGCGTTGCACGATAGCCGTTCATGCCGGGTTGCCGCGCAGCGGGTGCGAAGCGTCGCCGGTTCATGCGAAGCAGCCAACACACGGCGTCCACCAGGCGTTCACCACGGCCGGCGCAGGCGGCTTCGCAAATCTGCCGCTCGCTTCGTCCGACTAAGCCGTCCCGGAAGAGCGCTTTGCTACCGTTCAATCGCCAGTACGAATGAACCGTCAACTTCACAGTCAGGATTGAAAATGAACAAGCAATGCGACTATACGAATTGCAGCCAGGAGCTGGTTGGAGCGTTGACCGAGCTGGTCAGGATGGCGCTCGTCGATCAGTTTCCGCAGCCGCGTGTGGAGATTGGCGACTCCGAGCATCTGCTCGAAGCCCTGCACGCGATGCGCCCGAAACTCGGCGAACTTTCGCTGTTCGACGGCTTCACCTATATCGTCAAAGGCCAGTGGCACGATGCCATCGCCGTCTTCGAGGCGCTCGTCGCCCGCTCGGTGTGCATGCCGGGCAGCCGGGCCATGCTGGTCTATTGTCTGGGCTCCAGCGGCAATTCCGATTGGCGGATTGTGGCCAATCAGGCGCTCGATGAGCCGCTCTCAGCGGATGCGAACCTCCTGATCAGCTCCGTCACAGCCCTTCAGGACATGAAGCAGGTGCGCGCGGAGGGCGCTGTTTCGGGCAAATTCGTCATACCCGAATCCGTGCGCCCATTTGCCGAAATGAGTGCTGCGCAACACGGTGTGCAGTTTGCCGCGCCGCCGCTTGCCGAAGTCAATCACGCAAACGTCGAGATACCGCTCAACGGCTACCTCCGCCTCTGATCCAACCTGTCTATCCGGAGAGCGCAATGGATATCACCCTGTCGATGCTGCAGATGCAGGCCGCCATGGCGCAGGCGCCGGCCGCCGTCACGAACGCCCGGCCGGCGCCGCCCCAGCAGGCCGCCAGCTTCGAAGCGATGATGCAGAACGGCGTCATGGGGCCGGGGGCGCCCAATGAGGACACGACCGGAACGTTGGTTTCGGAGGTCGTGCGCGGTGAAGATACTGCGTTGCAATCGGTTTCCAACGACATGCTGTTCATGTTGCAGAACTCCAGCGGCATGTCGATGCAGCAGTTGACCGCTGCGACCATGGCGATCCAGGTCGAGTCGACCAACATGCAGGTCGACTTGCAGACGAAGATGGCCGTGGTCAACTCTTCGAAGGACGCCCTCGAAACCCTGATGAAAAACCAATGACATGAACATCCTGACTGGAACCAGACAGCGCGGCGTCGCGCTGTGCATCGCTTTCCTGATTTCATTGCTGCTGAGCGGCTGCCAGAAGGAGCTGTACGGCAATCTGAGCGAGCGCGACTGCAACGAGATCGTTGCCGCGCTGATGCAGGCGGGTATCGACGCGCAAAAGGTCAGCGCCGACGGCGGCAAGACCTGGAGCGCGAAGGTCGACGAAAACGACATCGTGCGCTCGATGGAAGTGCTGCGCGAGCGTGGCTTGCCGGCGCGCAAGTACGACGATCTCGGCGATCTGTTCAAGAAAGACGGTCTTGTTTCCACCCCGACCGAAGAGCGCGTGCGCTTCATTTACGGCATTTCGCAGGAACTCTCGGATACGCTTTCCAAGATCGACGGGGTGGTGGTGGCGCGGGTGCATATCGTGCTCCCCGATAACGACCCGCTTGCGATGACCATCAAGCCGTCGTCCGCGTCAGTGTTCATCAAGTATCAGCCGAGCGCCAATCTGGCGACGCTTACGCCGCAGATCAAGAACCTGGTGGTGCACAGCGTCGAAGGACTGACGTATGACCAGGTCAGCGTGACCTCGGTCCCGGCCAATCCGCTTGAACTGGAGGCGAGCCGGTCGTCCAGTGGCTTCTCGCTGCGCACGCTTGCGCTGGGTGCGTTCGGGCTGGGCGCGCTTGGCCTGCTGGTGCTGGTACGCCGTAACAGGCTGGGCCGCACCGGTCTGCCGGCGGCTCTGCTCAAGCGCCGCAAGCAGGCGGAACCTGTGCATTGATGCGAAGCGCCGACACCCGCACAAGGACCGCATATGACCGACACGGAACGGCACGGAAGCGTTGCGGCACAGCTTGCTGACCGGCTTCTGAAGTATCAGGGCAACCGTCTCGCGCTGTTCGACTGGATCCATCCGGGCTGGCTCGATACGGAATTGTTCCGGCGCCCGGCTGACGTATCGCAGAGTTCCCATCGACGGCTCGCGCGCGGAATCGACGCATGGCTGAGCGCGGCAGGAACCGCGGTGCCGCCACTCGAAGCGTTCCGCGGCGAGCACGCGTTGCTGGGCGCGCTGCCTCTTGACGACGCGCTGGACGCGCTGCGCCTGCGCGCGCTGTTTTTGCGCCGGGCGGAATTGCGCTATTGGGTCGACCGCGACAGCCGTGAACGGGTGTTGCGCTGGCTCGGCCGCCACGGCTCGGCCGCGCTGCGCTGGCTGATCGAAACCTCGAACGCACCGGCACTCGACCGGCTGATGCGCGATTACGACATGCGTCCGCTCGACGAGCTCGACGATCTGGAGTTGGCGTGGGAAGGCTATTGCCTGTTCGCTGCCAGCGGACTATGCGAACGCTCGATGCCGGCGGCGCTGCTGCGTTTCGTGTGGGCGCAGGACGCCATGGAACCGCGCTGGTTGTCTGCGCACGACGCGTCTGTACATGCGGATGACAGCGGTAAGGTCATGCGCCGACTGGGTGATTTCTTTGGGAGCGATACATGATGATCTGGCTAAGAGCGCCGGCTGTGGCGGACGCGGGCGAGGCGCCTCAATTGGGCGTGGGAACACACGGCGATATCGTGCCGCGCGAAGCGCTCGCACAACTCGTCGAACTGGACAGCGGCTATCTCGCGTTGCAAAACAAGCATACCGAAATACTGGCAAGCGCTCACGCCGAGGCGGCGGCAATCGTTGCGGCGGCCGCCGCCGATGCCGCGGCGTTGCGCCGGCAGACGCAACGCGAATTCGACACGGCGCACGAGCGCGGCTTTGAGGCAGGCCGTCTCGAAGCTGCGACGCAATGGTATGCGCGCACGAGCGAACTGCTGGCACAGCGGCGTGAGCTGCAGATGTCCATGCGTAACCGCATCGCTGGGCTGGTGGTGTCGGCGGTCGAGAAGATCGTCGTCAGCGAGCAGCCCGCTGCGATGTTTGCACGGGCGGCGACGGCCGTCGAGCGCATCGTCGATGGCAGCAGCCATTTGCGCATTCGCGTCAATCCCGAGCAGCGCGATGCCGCTGCCGAGGAGTTTGCGCGCGCCGCCGCCGGCTGGCGCGAAAACGGCCGCGCGGTGCCGATCACCGTGATCGCCGACCGCACGCTGGAGGCCGGCGCCTGCATTTGCGAAACGGATATTGGTTCGATGGACGCAAGTCTTGCCGTGCAGATCGAAGCGGTTCGCAACGCAGTCGACGCGGGGTTGCGCCGTGCGCTCGCGCAGGACGGCAAGGCGGGTGACGAAACGGCGGCTGGGGAGGCGGAGCTCGCGGGCAAGGAAGGAGGGGATGCTCAGCCGCAGGCGGAAGCGACGCTGCCCGACACGCTTACGCAGTCCGATGCCCAAGCCATCGATGGCGCGCTTGCGCTGGAGTTCGCATGACCTCGCATCCCGTAGCGGAGCCCATTGCCGAGGACCTGGCGCAACTGAATGTGCTGGCGGATACGATCGAGGCGGAACTCGCCAGCCGTTCGCAACTGTCGACGCGCGGCAAGGTGCTGGAGGCGATCGGCACGCTGATCCGGGTGAGCGGGATCGACGTGCGCTATGGCGAGCTATGCGAGTTGCGGACGCCGCAAGGGGGGCTGATGCAACTTGCCGAGGTGGTCGGCTTTTCACGCGACACGGCATTGCTGTCGCCGTTCGGCCGCTTCGACGGCTTGTCGCGCGACACGCAGGTCATTGCCCTGCGCAGACCGCTGGCGATTCCGGTCGGGCCGCAACTGTTCGGGCGAGTGATCGATAGCGTGGGCCGGCCGATCGACGGGCTCGCCCCGATCGAGACGCTCGCAACCACGCCGATCTACGCGGCGCCGCCCAACGCCATGAGCCGTCCGTTGCTGGACCGGCCGCTCGATACCGGCGTGCGGGTGGTGGACGGCATGCTCACGCTCGGCGAGGGTCAGCGGATGGGAATCTTCGCGCCGGCCGGCGTCGGCAAGAGCACGTTGATGGGCATGTTCGCACGCGGCACGGCCTGCGACCTCAATGTCATCGCGCTGATCGGCGAACGCGGACGCGAAGTGCGTGAGTTCGTCGAACAGATTCTCGGCCCTGAGGGCATGGCCCGTTCGATCGTGGTGTGCGCGACCTCGGACCGCTCGTCGATCGAACGAGTCAAGGCGGCGTACGCCGCGACTGCGATTGCCGAGCATTTCCGCGATGCCGGCAAACGGGTGCTGCTGATGATGGACTCGCTCACACGCTTTGCCCGCGCGCAGCGCGAGATCGGCCTGGCTGCCGGCGAACCGCCGGCGCGGCGCGGCTTTCCGCCGTCCATCTTCGCCGAGCTGCCGCGTTTGCTGGAGCGCGCAGGCCTGTCCGAACACGGGTCGATCACGGCCCTTTACACCGTGCTCGCCGAAGATGAATCGGGCAATGACCCGATCGCCGAGGAAGTGCGAGGCATCCTCGATGGTCACATGATCCTGTCGCGCGAGATTGCCGCGCGCAACCAGTATCCGGCGATCGATGTGATGGCCAGCCTGTCGCGGGTCATGCCGCAAGTGACCGATGCTGCGCATATGAGCGCGGCGGGCCACATCCGGCGTTTGATGGCGAAACATCGCGAGATCGAAACCCTGCTGCAGCTTGGCGAATATCGGGCCGGCGGCGATCCCGTTGCGGACGAAGCCGTGCGCAAGCACGAAACCATCCGCGAATTCCTCTCGCAACGTACCGACGAGTTTAGCCCGCGCGCCGAGACTCTGGCGGCGCTGATGGCCCTGCGCGGACCCTAAAGGCCCGCCTGAACCGCATACAACCCAGGAGTACCGGCATGGCCGATCCCCGGCTGAAGGCTTTTGCAATGGTGACGCGGCGGCTGGAGCGGCTGCAGTCGAGCTTGCGCGAGACGCTGGCCGCGCAGCAGAAGCAGAGAGACGACGCGATTTCGCAGGTGGAGCAGCAGACCGGGGAGGTGGCCCGCGCGAGTGGCAGAGTGCTGGAGCATGAGGCTCGCATCGATGCGTTGCTCAATGGCGGCAGGGCGGTGCGCATCGAGGAATTGTTGAACTGGGAGGATCATCGCGCCCAGGCGGTCGAGCGGCGTGCGGCGCTCATCGGGGTGCTGGGCCAAATGCGCGAGGCGGTCGCGCAAATCGACGGGAAGATCGCGCAGACGCGCGCCGAGATCATGCGTAACGATGTGCGTCTCGATCTTTGCAAGGAACGCGTCGCCAGGCTGCACGCGCACGCGCAGACCCAACTTGAGGATCTGCAGGACGAAGAGGCCGAGGAAGGGGTGGTCAACCGGCAGATTGCGCGGCGTGCACAGACGCGGCGCGAGGGGGGAGGCATTGCACGATGAATCAGTCTCAGTTCGATATTCTGCAATACGGCGTCACCCTGCAGGAGATGCTGCTGTTGTGCGGCGTCTGCAGCATCCGGCTTCTGGTCGTGATGTTCATCTTTCCGCCGACCGGCGACAACGTTCTGCACGGCACCACGCGCTCGGCGATCGTGGCGGTATGGGCCGGGTATATCGCCTTGGGTCAGCAGGCGTCGCTGCCGCAGTTGCATGGGTTTTATCTGATTTACGTGTGTGCAAAGGAAGCCGTGGTCGGGTTGGTGATGGCCTTCATCGCGTCACCGGTATTCTGGGTGGCGGAAGCGGTCGGCTCGTATGTGGACGACCTGACCGGCTACAACAATGTGCAGATGACCAACCCCAGTCAGGGACGGGAGACTTCGCTCACGTCGACGCTGATGAGCCAGTGCGCGATGATCGCTTTCTGGACGCTCGGCGGCATGACCTATCTGCTCGGCGCCTTGTTCGAATCGTATCGGCTATGGCCGCTCATGAGCGCGACACCGGTGCCGGGGGAGGTGATCGAGGCGTTTGTGATGAGACAGACGGATTCGCTCATGCAGTCGATCGCCAAGCTTGCGACGCCCGCCATGTTGCTGCTGCTGCTGATCGATGTCGGCCTCGGTCTGATATCGAGGGTGGCGCAAAAGCTGGACATCGTTTCGTTGGCACAACCGGTCAAAGGCGCAATGGCCGTACTGATGCTGGCCTTGCTGACCGGCATGTTCATTGGGCAGGTACGCGACCAGGTTGCCCTGCTGCACGTGGGCGATCAGATTCGCGCAATGGTGGACAGGAAGTAAACCTGGTCGCCGGCGAGCGCTCACTCGAACAGGTCGACGCCGAAACTCCGGCAGAACCACACTCGCGCATCAGGTGCGAGATACGACAGTATGTGTGCCTGAGATCCGCTACTGCAGGCATGTTCCGCGCCTGCCTGCACAGTCGCGATCGCGACAACCAGCATGGCGATCAGTCCAACCAGAGATCGATTCATCGCCTTCTCCCCGAATCCATTTCGACAGACCACCGGCGCGCACCGGCGTTAGCCGGGTTCGCCGATCAGTTGGCAACGGTCCCCACTCGCGGGACGTTCAATGCCGACCCTGACGACATTTGGCAGTGAGACGGCCAGCTTCCTGTAGATATAGGCGCAGAGATTTTCCAGCGTAGCCGGACCGAGGTCCGGAACCTCGTCAAGAAAGCGGTGGTCGAGCTGCTCGCGTACGACCCGGATGTGTTCGTTGAGCACTTCGAGATCGACGATCATGTGGGAAGCCGCGTTCGGCGCGCCGCTCAAGACCACTTGCGCGTGGTAGGTGTGGCCATGAATCCGGCGGCTGCTTTCGGTCCCGATCTCGCGCTCGAGGGTATGGGCTGCCTCGAAGTAAAATTTCTGGCTAAGTTCGTATCGCATATCAGCGCTCCTGTGACGATGGCATTGCATTGTCGAGCCGCGTCGGCACGCAAGCAGATGCTTGCTGAAACTATGATTCGTTATCCGGATCATCGCAGGGATGCCGCGAAGCGCGCGGCGAAGAAGCGAAGCAGATGTCACCGCTCCTCTCGCGCGAGTTTCGCTGCCACGCTCCACGCGAGGCGGCGCCGATAGACGAAGTCACGCGGTGAGCGGTAGCTGAGGCCGGTCATGTTCGTTACGAAGGCGATACGATCACGCCCGGAGCTTCGCGTGATGCGTCTGTGCTTCGGGATGAGCGAGGGCGGGGCGCCGTCGCTATGACATATTGGGTCCTGTGAATTTGATCGCTTACTCGATCTGCCGGGAGCACCCTATGTCGTTTCTCATGAACACCTGGTACGTCGCAGCCTTCTCACACGAGGTGCGCCCGGACCAGGCGTTCGCCCGCACGCTGCTGGACCTGCCCGTCGCGATGTTTCGCGAGGCTGATGGCCGGCCGGTGGTCCTGGATGACCGGTGTGCGCACCGGTTCGCGCCGCTCTCACGCGGCCGGATCGTCAATGGTGCGCTCGAATGTCCGTATCACGGGTTGCGTTTTGGCGCTTCTGGCCAGTGTGTTCACAACCCGCACGGAGGCGGTCGCATTCCATCGGGTGCGCAGGTGCGCCGCTATCCGGCTGTGGAGCGGTACGGGGCCGTCTGGTTCTGGCCGGGCGACGCGTCGCTGGCCGATGCCGCTTCGCTGCCCGATTTCCCGTTCGTTTGCCGCGATTCCAACACGACCCATGACGGCTATCTGCTCACACGCGCGAACTATCAGTTGAGCGCGGATAACCTGCTCGACCTGAGCCACTTCCAGTTCCTCCATCCCGACACGCTCGGCAGCGATGCCATGGCGGCCGGCGATGTACAGTCCGGCGGTGTCGGCGACACGGTCTGGGTGCGCCGCACGACCCGCGACGAACTGCTGCCTGCGTTCGTGGCGCAAGGATTCGGCATTGCGCCGGATGTCCGGGTGGACCGATGGATGGACGTGCGCTGGTCGCCGCCCGGGTTGTTGTCGATAGTCGTCGGTGTGACCGCGGCGGGCATGGCGCGCGAGACGGGATTGATCGCGCCGTCCGCACATTGGTTGACACCGGAGACGCTCGCGACGACGCACTACTTCTTTTCGTTTGGCTTGCCCAATGAGATGGGGGAGGCCGGTCAGCAACTGGTTCGCTACGCTGTCGACGGTCTGATGAAGCCGTTCGAACACGAAGATCTGCCCATGCTCGAAGCGCAGCAGGCCCGCATGGGCGGCCAGGAATTCTGGTCCATGCAACCCGCGCTTCTGCCGATTGATATGGGGGCGATCCGGGCCCGGCGGGTGATGGAACGGCTGATTGCCAAAGAGGCTGCGCAACGAGCGGAGCGGTTGCGCGCGGCGTGCGTGCCGATCGGCACGCTGGTGCGGGCGGCGGGGAGCAGGTAATGGCCCCGATCAACGCCACAGGCTCCACGACCCGCGCATCGCTCGAGGCCTTGCATCGATACGCCGGCGCGTCCGCGCCCGATAGCGTGTTCCTCGACGACATGCAGCACCGCATCGATGCCGCGCGTCCCACCGCCACGCACCGTGACGGCCCGCTTCGTATCCTGCTGCTGGGCTACGCAGGGGCGGGGAATACGGGGGCCGATCTTCGCGCGATCGAGACGATCCGGCAGTTGCGGCGGCTCTTCGGTGAGCGCGCGCATCTGAGCCTGCTCGCGCTGGGCGAGCGCTTCGATCATCCAGTGCTGGCCGAGGTCCCGAAGCGGGTCCCGGATTTTCCCTACCTCCCCGATGCACTCGATGCAGCGATCCGCGATTCGGATGTCGTGATCAACATGGAAGGCTCGACCTATACGTCGAGGTTTTCAGATTCGCTCGCCGGCGCGTTGATTGGCGGTGTTGCATTGGCGGCTGCGCACGGGCGGCTGGGAATTGCCTACGGGGTCGATAGCGGTAGCCAGTCTGCGGCCCTGCTGAGCTTCGTCAGGTGCAATGCGAAGCTGGGCCACGTGATCGCGCGCAACGAGGCGGCGAGGCACGAATTGCTTGCGCTTGGCGTCGCGTGCGAGGCAGGCGCGGATACGGCGTGGACGTATCGCGTGGAACATGACGCGCTTGCCGGCGATGGGATTCTCCCGTACGTCGCGCTATGCCCGAACAATCCGTACTGGTGGCCGGTCCATGCCGATGCCCCGCGTGCCTTCGCACTCGATGCACGCGGCGAAAGATCGCCGCATCGTTATGGACCACTGCACTTTCACGCATGGGACACGCACCGCTCGGCCGCGTTCGACGGCTACATCGGCCGCTTCGCGCAGATCGCGTCGGCATTGCGCGAGCAGGGGTATGTACCGGTGGTCGTCGGCATGGAACAGCTCGACGCCGCCGCCTGCGACGCGCTGGCGGCGCGTCTGCCGTTCGACATAGACAAGATCGTGCGCGGGCCGAATACGCTTTCCGAGGTTGCCGCTGTGGTGAGCCGCGCCCGCTGCGTGGTCACGACGCGCTATCACGCAGCCGTTCTTGCCATGTCGCATGGTATCCCGGTGTTCGGGCTCTCGATGGATTCGCGCATCGATCGCTTGCTGACGGAAGCGGGCGTGCAGGGCTGGCATGCGTCGTGCGATGCGCCGGATGCCGCCTGTCTGGCACTCGAAGCAATAGGTTCGCTCAACCACGACCCGGTGCGCGAGCGTCTTGTGGCTCGTCTGTTGGCGTATGCGGATAACCAGCGAGCCTGCTTTCACTCGATGGGCGCACGCCTCGCCACGCTGGTCGAAGCCTACGGCATCAATGAGACGAGCACTCCCGTACACGTCGAAGCTTGCGCAGACGCTCGAGCGTGATGAAACCCGGGCCAGTTTTCGTTTCCCGACCACGCTGAAACCGGGCTTGAAAACGGCAAAAAATAGAGGATACCGAATGAAACAGAAATATGACGTCATTGTTCTAGGCAGCGGCATCGCCGGATCGATCACTGCGCTGGTGCTGCAGCAGTGCGGCATCAGGACGCTGGTCGTCGAACACAAAACCCATCCTCGATTTGCGATTGGCGAGTCCACCCTGCCTACCAACACGTTGATTTTGAATCAGCTCGCGAGAACGCATAACATTCCCGAGCTCGCGGAAATTTGCTCCTACCCGGGATTGCAAAAGAACGGATGTGCAGCGTGGCCAAAGCAGGTATTCTGGTTCGGCGTGCACCGGGCTGGTCTGCCGCTTGAACCCAGGCACGAAAGCATCAACGAAGCGTTGCTCGCACCTATCGGTCCGGATGTCCACATGCTGCGCGCCGATGTGGATGCATTTCTCGTGTCATTGTTTGGCAAATACGGTGTTGACTATGTCGACAACACCGAGGTCCTGGATTTCCGCAGCGACGCCGATGGCGCACGTGTCTGGACACGTGGCCCGGCCGGTGAACGCGAGGTAGGCGCGCAGCTTGTGGTCGACGCCACTGGACATACGTCGTTTCTCGCAAAGCGTTTCGGGTTGCGGGATCAGGAGGCTCGACTGCATACCAATACCCGCTCCATATTTGGCCACTTTACGGCGGTGAACGACCTGGACGACACGCTTGGCGGGCCGAATCCGACATTTCGATTTCGCCGTAGCGCCGGCACCATGCATCATTGTTTTCCGGGCGGCTGGATCTGGGTGATCCCCTTTGATAACGGGGTAACGAGTGTCGGACTCGAGCTTGATCGTCGAATCTATCCACTTGACGAGAGCGTCCCTGCGGACGAAGAGTTTCGCGCCTTCATCGAGCGCTATCCGAGCATCAAGGCCCATCTGGCGGGATTGACGCCAACCCGTTCGCTGATTCGTTCCGACCGGATTCAATTTACGTCCAATTCGATCCTGGGTGACCGCTTTATTCTGACACCACATGCGGCAGCTTTTGTCGAGCCGCTTTTTTCGACCGGTCTCATGCTTACCCTCGCGTTTGTCGTTCGCTTTGTACCGGAAGCGTGCGCTGCGTACAGGGAAAACGATTGGAACACCGGGCGGTTCCGGATGATCGAAAAGATCTTCTTCGAAGAAATCGACCAGATCGATCTCCTGGTCAACGGACTGATTCAGTCTTTCCGCGATTACGATCTGTTCAAGCAATATTGGCGGACATGGGTGCTGGGTACCCTGGTACAGTACGGCGCATGCATTCTGACGAACGGCGTCACGCGAACCTGGCCCATGCTGTACGGCTCGGGAATGGTGCGTTACGTGGACGATCTGAAAAAGATGTATATCCTGGTCTGCGAGGCCGAGGCGGATCCGAAAATTCAGGCTCAGAAGATCAAGGAACAGATTGATCCGTGGTGGCGACGGCTGTTGTCGCCGTTGTGCGACCTGCGTGGAGATTTCTCTATTGACTCGGAGTTCGCCATCAACGTCTTTCCAGACGTGATGGACTACCCCGCTTTTCTCGATGTGCTACTGGACATTCAAAAGGCACATTGGCCGGGCGATGCGAACATGACCTTGGCGCATATGCATCAATGGGTCGAGCATGCAAAGCTCGACTATGTGCGTCAGCGCGAAATGTATATTCACTCCCGGCAACACGAAACGGAGTTATACCAGGCTTACGATCGCATCTTCGCCACTGCCAATCCCGCCGTCTTCGACTATCGCCAGAAGCTCAATTTAAACTAGGCAGCTGACGCGGCAGCAGGTGGTTGGCCAGCCGCCGCCGGGCCGCGTGGTCTATTTTTTCTTTCCGCCCCGGCCCTTCTTCGCGTTGCTGCCTGTACCGGCCTGCGGCTCCTTCAGCGTTTCGGCAGTCGGCCTGTTCTTGGTTGAACGGATATTGACCGTCTTCATGCTCTCCATGCGTATGCAAAAGAAATAGGGAGCCAGCGATTTGGCCTTCGCCTGAATGCTCTCGCCAGTCGCCAACAGCAGGGAGTTGTTTTTTTTGGCTTCGCCGTAGATTCTTCTCAGTAACTTGACGGCATCCGTGTCAGCAGCGAAGGAATTGCTGGATGCCAATCCCAAACCCCACGACAAATCGCCGGACTCGGCTTTCCCGCTTTTGTATCCGATGCTCTTCATATCCCGGACGAATCCCGGAGCGTAAACCTCGAGCAGATGCGTGTATTTCTGTCCTTCCTTCAGATACCGTTTCGAATATTCCCGGTAGCCGGCCCACCCTTTATGCCCGTGAGCGAGCAAGGCGCTGAGCGCCACGTATTTCCTGGCGCGTAATTCCGGCGAACCCTGCTTGAAGATGTCCTGCCAGGCATCGTATTCGTCGCGGCACATGGCGCGATAGAAATAATTCTGATTTTCCAGCTTGGGGAAATTCTGAGCGTCCATGCCCATGGCTTTGTCGGCATCGGTGTCGTTCTCGATCTCAGCCGGCCGTTCGTAATAACGGTCGCCATTCCCGCTCTGGCGCCCGAATTTCATCGTGCTGGTTTCCACTTTGTCCATCGGGTCATAGGGCGCTATGGAAACGCCGGATGCATCGGATGTGCTGGTGCCGTCTTCAGTATTGGCCATGAATCGTTCTATACCTCGAGTTCGACGTTAAGTTACGGCACATGGAGGCTTACAGGAGGCGCACCTCCATTTGAGCCGGCTTTGCAGCGGAAAACCCGGCTCGCGAAGCGCGCAACGGCCTCTGCTGTTGCTCTTACAACGCTTGGGCCCCGGGTTCTATTCCAGACGACGACGCGCAGGGAGCACCTGCCTTGAGGAAGCGAAGGCGGCGCGATGCAGACCGCCTCTTCAGAGGCCTCGCAGTAAAAAACCCCACGACAGCCCTGATACATCTCAGACAACTCACTGTTACTGCACTGAACAATTGTCCGCCGAACAAGGCGCTCCCGTGTGTCGGGTGGGACGTTTCGCTACCTCAACCGCTCAACTTCCTTCGACCATAAAAACTGCCGTTTTAAGGCCGCAAACATGCGATTTTCGGACATCACACCATTCAGAACCCAAGGTGGCAGAAACTCCGAAGCGATTGTCCGTCGTGAGCGCAGCAAATCGATAGCATGAATATACTGAACCAACGATCGACCACGGAAGCAAGTGATCCTGGAACCCGGTCATTCGCAGGACGACTGATATTGGGTCAGCCCCGGTTGGAAAATATATGGAGACTCACATGACGGATTTATCGCACCTCGACAGTATCGTCGACGATCCAGACGCGATCACCGAGGTTGTACTGGCGGCAATGAAGCGGACGGACAATCCGCGTCTGAAGCAGATTGTCGATGCGGTCGTGCGGCACGCACACGCATTTTTTCGGGAAGTCCAGTTGACGGATCAGGAGTTCGAGAAGGGTCTCGAGTTCGTCAAGGCCATCGGACAGGCCACGGTAGACGATCATAACGAGGTCGTGCTCTGTGCAGACGTGCTGGGTTTCTCGACGCTGGTGACGCTGCTCAATACGGTCGATCGCTCCAACCGCACCCCGGGTGCGCTGCTGGGGCCGTTCTATCGCGGCAATTCTCCGGAGTATGCCGACGGCGCAACCATCGTCGACGAAGGGTCGCCTGGCGCGCCGCTGTTTGTGAAGTGCCGCGTGGTCGATACGGCTGGAAAACCCGTGAAAGGCGCGATGGTCGATGTGTGGCAGGCATCGCCCGTCGGGCTCTATGAGAACCAGGATCCCGATCAGCCCGACATGAATCTGCGCGGCAGATTCCACACGGACGCCGACGGCTACTTCCGTTTCCGTTCGGTGCGGCCGGCGGGTTATCCGGTCCCCACACATGGTCCGGTGGGCCGGCTCCTCGAACATCAGCATCGCCATCCGTATCGTCCCGCGCACATCCATTTTGTCGTGATCGCAGAGGGGTACGACACGCTGATCAGTCAGGTCTTTGCCGACGACTCCGAATATCTCGGCTCGGACGTCGTGTTCGGGGTGAATCGCGCGCTGGTTGGAAAGTTCGCGGCACACGAAGATGGCAAGGCGCCGGTATCCGACGTGAGCGGAGAGTACTACACGCTCGAATATGAATTCGTCGTGGCAGAGGGTACGCCGACGTATCCGACGCCGCCCATCAAATAAGGAGGAAGAGCGTGTCGAACATTCTTCAAGGTAAGGTTGCGCTCATTCTCGGCGGCACCGGTGGCATTGGCGTTGCAACGGCGAAGCGTCTCGCCGCTGAGGGCGCGACCATTGTGGTCTGCGGCCAATCGGATCTCCAGAAAGCGCAGCACGTAGTCGATTCTCTACCCGGTCACGGACACCTCGCGAAGCTGGTGACGATCACGGATAGCCACTCGCTCTCCACGCTGGCCAATGAAATCAAGGCTGCATTCGGACGCGTCGACATTCTGGTGAACACGGCGGGTTTCACGAAGCCGGTCAAGCACGCCGACCTCGATGCACTGACCGACGAGTTGATCGACGAGATCATGAAGGTCAACTGGCGCGCTCAGTTTGCCGCGATCCGGGAGTTCCGCGCGTTGCTCGACGAATCGGGCGACGGCCTGGTGGTGAACGTTTCCTCAATCGCCGGCACCACCGGCGTTGGCAGCAATATCGCGTACTGCGCCGTCAAGGCCGGGCTCGACGTGATGGCCATGTCGCTGGGCCGCGCGCTGGCTCCGCGCATCCGCGTGTTGAACGTGTCGCCGGGCGTGGTCGACACGAGCTTCGTGCCCGGCCGCGGCGCGGATTTCAACGACAAGGTTGCGGCCTCCACTCCACTCGGGCGTATTGGTACGCCCGACGACATCGCGGATGCCATCGCGGCATGCGCGACTCACCTGAAATTCAGCACCGGCGTGAACATCGTTGTCGATGGCGGCCGGCGGCTTGGCTGATCTGATCGAGGCTCATCATGCATGCACGCAAGACTATCATCACCTGCGCGGTGACGGGGAATCTGACGAAGCCGGAGCAACACCCGGGCTTGCCCATCACGCCACAGCAGATTGCCACTGCTGCGCTGGAAGCGGCTCAGGCAGGCGCGGCCGTGGCGCACATTCATGTGCGTGACCCCGAGACGGGGCGGCCGTCCATGAAACTCGAACTGTATCGCGAAGTGATCAGGCTGATTCGCGAGGTGAATAGTGAGCTCGTGATTAATCTGACCACAGGCCCAGGCGGGCGCTTCATCCCATCGGACGAGGACCCAAAGATCGCGGCGCCGGGCACGACATTGTTGCCACCGGAAAAACGCGTCGAACATATCGCAGCGCTACGCCCGGATATCTGCAGCCTCGACCTGAACACAATGAATTCAGGTGCTGATGTGGTCATCAACACGCCGAAGAACGTGCGCCGGATGGCTCACGTGATCCGCGAAGCGGGGGTGAAGCCGGAGCTGGAAATCTTCGATTCCGGCGATCTGCATCTGGCGCTGGATCTGATCAAGGAAGGGGTGCTGGACGGCCCCGGTCTGTGGACGTTCGTCCTCGGCGTCAAGTACGGCTTTGCGGCGACACCGGAAACGCTGCTGTACGCACGCGATTTTCTTCCCGATGGCGCCGCATGGTCCGCATTCGGGATTGGCCGCGCGGAGTTTCCGATCGTTGCGCAGGCATGGCTGGCGGGTGGGCATGTGCGGGTCGGTCTGGAAGACAACATCTATCTTTCCAAGGGAGTGCTTGCCGAAAGCAACGCCGTACTCGTGGCGCGGGCGCGCGAGATTGTCCTTTCGCTCGGTGGCGAGATTGCGACCGCTGCCGAGGCGCGTGAACAACTGGGGCTGAAAAAATGAGCGAGCAACAGGACCCGAAACAGTTCGGCACGCCGTCAGTACACAAGTCGGTTTTCGTCGCGCAAGGCACATCCATTATCGGCGACGTGCAGATTGGCGAGAGGGCGTCGATCTGGTTCAACTGTGTGTTGAGGGGGGACGTTCAGCGCATTGTGATCGGCCCGAGAACAAACATTCAGGACGGCAGCATCCTGCACGGCACCACCAACGGCTTGCCGACCCTCGTGGGCAGTCAGGTGACGGTCGGCCATGGCGCCATCCTTCACGCCTGCACGATTGAAGATCGGGGCTTTGTCGGGTTCGGCGCAAGGGTTCTCGACGGTGCGATTGTGCGTACCGGCGGCATGCTGGCCGCGGGTGCGGTTCTTACCCCCGGCAAGGTCGTGGGAGCCGGCGAGCTATGGGCGGGCAATCCCGCCCGTTTGCTGCGCAATCTCACGGAGCAGGAGAGCGCGGGCATTGTGATCTCCGCGGAACGTTACGTGGCGCTCGGAGAGCGGTACATCTTCTCCAAGCCGGTAGTGATGCGTTTTTAGAACTGTCAGCCAGAACGACATTGGAGGGGTCATGGGGAGCAGTGAAGAAAGGGCGCAGAAGTTGCGCGAGGCGGCACTTGAATATCATGAGTTCCCCACGCCGGGGAAGATCGCGATTACACCCACCAAGCAACTGATCAACCAGCGTGATCTGTCGCTGGCATATTCACCGGGCGTCGCGTTCGCATGCGAGGAGATTGTAGAAAATCCGCTGAATGCGGCGCGTTTTACGGCGCGAGGCAACCTCGTGGGGGTGGTGTCGAACGGAAGCGCGGTACTGGGGCTCGGCAATATCGGGCCGCTCGCATCGAAGCCCGTGATGGAAGGCAAGGCGGTGCTTCTTAAGAAATTTGCGGGTATCGACGTGTTCGATATCGAGCTGGACGAATCCGACCCGCACAAACTCGCCAACGTGATTGCCGCCCTTGAACCGACATTCGGTGGTCTGATTCTCGAGGACATCAAGGCGCCTGATTGCTTTATCGTCGAGCGTGAGTGCCGCAGACGGATGAAGATTCCGGTTTTTCACGACGATCAGCATGGCACAGCCATTGTGGTGGCTGCCGCGATGATCAACGGTCTGAAGGTTGTCGGCAAAAAAATCGACGAAGTGAAGATGGTCGTGTCGGGCGCGGGGGCGGCGGCGCTCGCGTGTCTGAATCTGCTGGTTGATTTTGGCATGCGGCTCGACCATATCTTTGTGACCGACCTGGCCGGCGTGGTCTACAAGGGCCGCTCCGAACTGATGGACCCGGACAAGGAGCGCTTTGCGCGCGAGACGCAGGCGCGAACGCTGGGAGACGTCATCGAAGGTGCGGACGTTTTCCTCGGGTTGTCGGCGGGCGGAGTCCTGAAACAGGACATGGTCAAACGGATGGGCGACAAGCCGCTGATCCTTGCGCTTGCCAATCCGACGCCGGAAATCCTCCCGGAACTGGCGCTCGAAGTGCGTCCGGACGCGGTGCTTGCCACCGGCCGTACCGACTACCCGAACCAGGTGAACAATGTGCTGGTGTTCCCATTCCTGTTTCGCGGCGCACTCGATGTGGGTGCAACGAGTATCACGAAGGAGATGGAGATCGCGGCAGTCAACGCGATCGCGGAACTGGCGCGTCAGGAGCAGAGCGACGTGGTCGCCGCCGCGTATGGGATTCGCGATCTTTCCTTCGGCCCGCAATATCTGATTCCCAAGCCGTTCGATCCGCGCATGATTGTCAGGATCGCACCGGCCGTCGCACGTGCGGCGATGCAGTCCGGCGTCGCCACGCGCCCGATCGAGGACATGGTGGCGTACGAGCAGCATCTGCAGCAGTTCGTCTACCACAGCGGCGCGGCCATGAAGCCGATCTTTCAGCTCGCCCACAGCGTCGCGCCGGAAAACAAGCGGATCGTTTTCGCTGAGGGCGAAGAGGAGCGCATTCTGCGCGCCGTCCAGATCGTGGTCGACGAAAAGCTTGCAACGCCGATCCTGGTGGGACGTCCCGCCGTGATTGAACAACGCATCGCGCGCTATGGTCTGCGTCTCGTTGCGGGGCAGGACTATACGGTGGTCAACACGGATCGCGACGAACGCTATCGGGATTTCTGGCAAACCTACGCGAAGACGATGGCGCGCAAAGGCATCTCGCCCCAGATGGCGAAGCTCGAGATGCGCCGCCGCACCACCTTGATTGGATCGATGCTGGTGAAGAAAGGCGAGGCGGACGGCATGATTTGCGGGACGATCAGCACAACGCATCGCCACCTGCACTTTATCGACCAGGTGATCGGCAAGCGGGAAGGTTGCAGCGTCTATGCCACGATGAACGGGCTCGTCTTGCCGGGCCGGCAGATTTTCCTTGTGGATACACACGTCAATATCGACCCCACGCCTGAACAGCTCGCCGAAATCACCATCATGGCCGCTGAGGAGGTGCGCCGTTTTGGCATCGAGCCGAAAGTGGCGCTGTGCTCGCACTCCAACTTCGGCTCGAGCTTGGCACCCTCAGCGCAAAAGATGCGCGATCTGCTCGAGATTCTGAAGGTGCGTGCGCCGGAGCTGCAGGTGGACGGAGAGATGCACGGCGATCTCGCACTGGACCCGGAACTGCGCAAGGAACTGCTGCCTGATTCCACGCTGGTCGGTGAAGCCAATCTGCTCGTGATGCCAAATATCGATGCGGCAAACATTTCATACAATCTGCTGAAGACGGCGGCGGGTGGGAATGTGGGCATTGGTCCCATGTTGCTCGGTGCGGCCAGGCCCGTACACGTCGTGAGCGAGACGGCAACGGTGCGGCGAATCGTCAATCTCACGGCAGTTCTGGTCGCCGGTGTGGGGCGTTCTTCCTGAGGCGGTCCGCTTTTGTTCCATGAAAAAAGCCGGACGAGACTGACCATCTCGTCCGGCTTTTTGCGGGTCCAGGGGCGAGTGTTGGAATGTCTCGCCCCTGCCATGCGTTCTACGTCTGATTACATATTGATGACCACGCGACCGGCAGTGCCTGCGGCGACCGCGCGGTATGCATCCTGGCCGTGAGCCAGATCGAAGCGATGCGCGATGATCGGCGCACGCAGCTTGCCGTTCTCGAAGCCTTCGACCAGCGCGCTCATGAGCGGTGCCGACTCGGCCACGCCGAGTTTGGCGCTATCGGCGCCGATCAACTGCGTCTCGTTGTGATAGAAGTCGATCAGGTCGAAGTCCACACGGCGCTTGCCCGTTGCGCTGATCTCCACGACGCGGCCGCGACGCTTGACGAGCTGCAGCGCGGTCTCGAATGCGATGCCGCCCACGGAGTCATAGACGACATCGACGCCACCGGTCAAATCGCGCACACGGGCGATTGTATCGTCATCAAAGGGCACGTAGGCATCGATGAGCGCCGCTGCCGGAGAACCCTCGGCCGGTGCCGCGCGGTCGATTCCGATCACCCGGCATCCGCGTGCCTTGGCGATCTGCGTCACGGCGCCGCCAACGCCGCCGCCCGCGCCGATGACGGCGATTGTCTCGCCTTCAGCAAGCTGCGCATACGTCACCGTGCCGAGCCACGCCACGACGAAATTCACACCGATAGCAGAGGCTTCTTCGTGCGAGAGCGTGCTGGGCTTGCGCGCAAGCGCGGCGATGGGCACCTTGATGAATTCGGCGTGACTGCCATCGCGTGTGAAGCCGATGTCACCGCCGGTACCCCAGACATCCTTGCCCACCCACTCGGACGGACCGTCGATGACTACACCGCTGAAATCGCGTCCCGGGATGCGCGGGGGGACCGTGTGGTCGAAATGACCCGAGACGTTCTTGACGTCGCTGGGGTTCACAGACGCGCTGCGAACCTGTACCACCGCGCTCCCGCTGTCGCACTCCGGCGTCGGCACGTCGACGTATTCGAGAACGTCGGGGCTGCCAAAGGATTTGAATTGCAAGGCTTTCATCTTGTCTGCTCCTGATTTTCGATGGGTTGCTACTGCATCTACCGAGGGCAGTGTAGGGTCATGCGGTCCCGCCATTCAGACAGCCGCTTTCGAGTTATGGACAGAATGGGTCAATCCGTATGAACGACTGCGATCGCTATGGCAGTCTCGGACGCGTGAGGTTCGTTGCCAATCCTGAAACGGTCAGTTCAGGCGTAGCTCATTTAACCGATGTGCGAGGGCCCTTAAACTGAACGGAGGGTTTTGCCGCGCGTATCGATCTTGCCCATTGACCAGAGGCTGCGCCGTGCAACCGATTGCAAGATACATGCCAAATCTGTTTTCGCACAGGCAAGAATGAATTAAGCAGGATATCGATCCTGCTGATGGGAAGTTGGGCTGAGTAAGTTGGTAGAATAGAGCAATCGATTGCATAAAATGTGCAAGCGCTTTGCCATTGCTTTGCCATTGCTTTGCCATTGCTTTGCGATTACTTTGCCGTTGCCTTGCTGCGATGTGCTTCCCCCGACTGCGCACCCTTCACGGAGCCGGCGAGCGGTTAGGGGGAACTCCATGACGAGGATGCTGCGCGTCGAGCGCCGCAAAGATAGGGAGACGAAACGTGAATGTGACCCGATTCTCAGAAGCACCCGAGTATTTCCCGCCTAACCATTTCATGATGCGATGCCTGCGGCTGCAGGGGCACGAAGCAGGTCCGGCACAAGCCCTATGGATGGGTGTTTCGATCATCGAACCCGGTGGCCATACGTCGTTGGACGCTTCGCCGGTGGAAAAGCACTACGTTGTGCTTGAGGGCGTGGTGACCGTGGTAACGGAGGGAGGCGAAGCCGAGCTGAATCGGCACGATTCATGCCGGCTTGCACCTGGCGAGCGGCGCAAACTGGAGAACCGCACCGAAACCCGTGCCGCAATCCTGCTGGCTATGCCTTTCCCTCAAGGCTGATCGGTCAACGGAAATCAGTCCACATGCAATTTCCAGCACCTTTTGACGAGACGGCGTCCCGACCGTTTTCGATACGGACCGGATCGGTATTGCTCATCCTGGGGGAACAGGATAGCGCGATCCGGCACGGTGGCCGCTTCATATACGTCTCACAAGGCGGTGTGTGGGTGAGGGTGGGCCGGCATGCGTACTGTCTGAGCAGGCAATGGGGCATCTGGTTGCCACCCGGCGTCGTTTGCCTGGGTTATCCGGTGATGGAGGCCGAGCTGATCGAAGTGGCTGCAACGGATGGCCAGAGTGCGAATCTTTCGTCTGAAGTTACCGTCCTGCGAAGTTCCACCGAGCTTTGCGCGAGGCTGACCAGGCTCAAAGGAAGCGGGGAGGCTGCCCCGGTGGATCACGACATTGCGGCCCCTCTAGCGGCGGCGATCGCCGCGGCGCCCGAAGTCCCCGATGCGCTTGTGGTCAGGTTGCCTGCTTATGACAGCCGCCTGTGCAGGGTTTGCGAAGCGGTGCTGCGCAACCCCAACAAGGACGGCCAGCTGGAGAAGGCGGCAGCAGCGCTGGAGGTCACGGTTCGGACTCTCGCAAGAATCTTCAGGGATGAACTCGGGACCAGTGCGGCCAGATGGCGCCGCAATGTTCAGATCGCCGCGGCATTTTGCGCGCTCGATAACGGCACTTCAGTGTCTGAGGTCGCCACGAGGCTGGGGTATGGGGCGAGCGCGTTCTCGACGTTCTTTCGCTCGCGGCTGGGCTATTCACCACGCGAGCAAAAGCTGCGTAGTGTCGAGAATGACGAGGGGTGAGGGCGAGCGAGGCAACGGGTTCTCGCGATTTGACCGAAATTCGAAAGCGGTTGTCGCACTGTGGTCTTCGATGAAACCTATAGTCGCACCCTTAAGTGCCTCGAAGCGTCGAACCAAGGTTCGATCACACTGAGGTTTTCTGTAACCCGAATCTATCGGAAGGCCGGAAAATGTATCGAGTGTGTGCAACCGCAATTCTCTGTGGGATGAGCAGCCTGGCCTGGGCGGACGGTGGCGTTGAGTTCAGCGGCAGAATCGACGCCGGTGTGACCTACGTCAGCAACGAGCATGGCAGTTCGACGGCATTCTTCGATAGCGGTATCGCCGCACCCAGCACTTTTTCCATCCGTGGCCAGGAGGATCTGGGTGCCGACACCCGCGCGATCTTCGAGTTGACTTCCCAGTTCAATGTGGGTGACGGCACAACGGTTCCCGCTTCGAACGAACTGTTCAACAGGACGGCGCTGGTTGGCCTGTCCAGCGGGCAGTATGGAACGTTGACGCTCGGAACCCAGTACGATTTCATGACGGACTCACTGTCTGCCCGGGGATTCGACGATGCGTTTTCATACGGTGGCCTGTATGACTTCAGACAGGGCCCGTTTGCCAGACTGGCCATTCCGGAAAACCCAACGGGCGCTTTCGACTTCGATCGCATGGGGGGTACGGAGCGCGTTTCGAATTCGGTCAAATATCAAAGCCCGGAGTTTGCGGGATTTTCGGCGGGCGGCCTCTATGGTTTTGGAAACGTAGCCGGCGCCATTTCGCAGGACGCGACGATGAGCTTTGGCGCGAATTACCATGCGGGTCCATTCGCTTTGGGGCTGGCGTACGTCGATGTCAAATATCCCGAACTGGACGACGGGCACGAAGGGGTGCGCACGTGGGGTGCCGGCGTGCGCTATCAGTTTTCCAGGGTGCTCGGGACGATGCTTTTCACCCGCACCCAGAACACCCTCACGGGCGGTGCGGTGAACGTCTACAAGGCGGGCGCAAGCGGCACCTTGTCTGGGCCGTGGTCGGGCGCACTGGACTACACGTATATTAAAGGCAACCAGGCCGTGGGGGATACGGCCGCAAACCAGTTTGCGGCCACTGTTTCGTACGCGTTGTCGCGTCGAACCAAGCTCTATGCGGAAGCGATCTATCAGCGCAGCAATAGCGATTCGGCGGGCGCGTGGATTAACGGTCTGCCTGCCGCGGATAGCGAGTCGAGCAGCAAGAACCAGTTGCTCTCCCGGATTGGCATTTTGACCTCGTTCTAGCATTTGCGAGTGACAGCGGTAATGGGTTAACTGCGGGGCTAACGGTGAGGTTAACCGCAAGGTTAGCCGCGGTCACGCGACTGCATGCGCGGCTCAGATTCTCACGGTGGAATCGTCGAAGTGTGTGCGGTAGCATTCCAGCGCGGTGGCGGCGTTAAACTCGCGCACCGATTTGCCGATCACGACGGTGGCGACGATATTGCCGATCAGCGTCAACGTGGCGCGTCCCATGGACATGAAGCGTTCTACCGCAAGCAGTAGTGCGATGCCTTCAACGGGCACGATGTGCGTAGCGGTAATGGTGGCCGACAGGACGACGAAGGCGCTGCCCGTGACGCCGGCAACCCCTTTCGAAGTCAGCATCAGAAGCACCAGAATGCCGATCTGCTGTGACAGGCTGAAATGAACGCCATACACCTGTGCGATGAAAACCACGCACATCGAAAGGTAGATGGAAGATCCGTCCTGATTGAACGAATACCCTGTCGGCATCACCAGTCCGACCACGCGTTTTGAACAGCCGAGAAGCTCCAGCTTCGCCATGGCCGCGGGCAACGCCGTTTCGCTGGACGACGTGCCGATGGTCAGCATGATTTCCTCCTTGAAGTAGCGCAACAGCCTCCAGAGGCTCAGGCCGGTAAGACGCGTAATGGCGCCGAGCACAACGAAAACGAAGACTCCCATGGTGCCGTAGACGTAGCCGACGAGTTTGCCCAGCGCGACCAGCGACCCGAGTCCGTACTTGCCGATGCTGAAAGCCATCGCCGCAAACGCGGCAATGGGCGCGTAGACCATGATGATTCTGACAATATTGAACATCACGCCGCTGAGGCGTTCGAAGAAATCTTCGATTGGCTTGCCGCGGTCTCGCATCATCGACAGGGCGCAGCCGAAGAGAATCGAGA
>SDBV01003142.1_pt1 | contig 24592 bp, 27 predicted proteins | sample 2277081 | NCBI WGS metagenome assembly SDBV01 (sample SAMN10402039, study PRJNA504765) | marine sediment metagenome | isolation source: marine sediment core GS10_PC15, 223 cmbsf | place: Arctic Ocean: Southern Knipovich Ridge | collected 2010 | reverse complement strand
GGCGGAAACCCCGCTACTAAATTATATAAGTTAGTCTAATTATTATTGAACGTTCTTAAAATCATCGAAATATGAAATATGAACGCTCCATATATATAATTTAGTAGCGGGGTGCAGCGTGAGGTCTTACTTTTCTTTAACATCACAATATGCTTTAACATCACAATATGCTTGATAATATTATCATAACAACCTAACATCAAAGAAATTATTTTGATAAGGATTTAAACAAAATGTCAGATAAAGATGATGAAGTAATTAAGTTAAAGGAAAAGATTATTGATGTTCAGAATGAAAGTGAACCTGGTTTCCGTAACTTTCTTCTGTGCAGCAATATCGTATCGTTCGGCCAGTATGTTCCGGCAGAAAGTAATAATGTGAAAGCTGGAAGCAAGCTGCTGTTCTATTATGAACCCTGCAACCTGTATACAAATAGAAAGGACAACACTTACCAGATCTGGTATACACAGGATATGATACTATCAAATGATGCAGGAGAAGAAATATACAGAAAGGATAACGCGCTGAATTTTAACTACCAGACTCTTTCACCGGTATTGGATGTTTATGCGGAAAATTCTCTGGATCTCGGAGATCTGGCTTCTGGTAAATATATCTACAGTGCAATAATTCATGATAAACTGAAGAATGTATCTGCTGAATATAAATATGAGTTTGAGGTCATATAGGAGATTTTAAAAGCAAGCTACTTTCTATTTAATAATTTCAATTAGTGATATCGTCTCACTCATCCATCTCCAGTTCGCGCAGTATGAGCACCAATATCATTGGTCTCCGCTCGATTCTCTGAAGTTTTAAATAATACTATATTCTTATTCCTCCTTTTTTAACCCTATTTCAAGTAACTGATTCTTTTTTATTCGTTCACCTTAGGAAGTGAGTAAAAATAATTTCCCTATCCTGCTCATTCTTTTAGTCATCTTCTGCGTTGGAGTGAAAGTTTAAAATACTCATATACAGTAAGTATACTCCGTTTTTGAACTTCCTCTCCGCCTTGAATATGAACAAAATAATTTCACAATCTAAGGAAATTATTTTTACTCACTTCCTTACTTTATTATAGACTTCCAATATCAGATCTTTAACCTCATTTAATTCTTGACCATAGGCAATAACACCATCCTTATGCCCTTTTAAAGCTATAATACCTTTTAAAAGGCCTTTCCCTTTCACAATATCCCGGATTTCTGTTGCCAATTCTTGAGTGCCGAATGCCGCATCCGGAGAGGTCGTATCATAGTGGTGGGAAATCATATACTCCCACATGCTTGAATGATGAACATGAATAACACATTTAATGGCCTTGTTCAGATGATAAATGGCCCCATGTGTCATGGATTCTGATGAGGATTTAATTTTCCCTATACACGTCACACTGTTTTTTTCAATGTCAAAGGAGAGAACCTCGCTATAATCAGATTCCTTAAGCTCTCTTTTGTTTCCCGTAGCAGCTCCACTAATTATAAAACTATCTGACATGGATAAGCGACTACTGATGTTGCCGAATCCTATTCCCTCAGGTGTCACACCGATTAAACCAAGATCAAAAAGTTCTGTCCGTATCCTGTTCTGATTTCGTATCCAGAAATAGTGGGGCTGGATCCCGGAGATATGGGTGCTTTTGTACTTTATATATCCTTCATCTATTGCCATTATTGCCTCTTTTCCGGGGCATTCAATACTGCTATGAACATACTATATCCTGCGGCAGCTCCAATCAGGCCAGCACCACGGATTGTCATATCTTTTATCACCCTAAGAAAATCTTCTATACATGTTAATTCCTGGATTTCAAATTGATGAGGCAGTTTCTGCTGATTAATAACACAGAGGACCGAATCATTCCCTTCCTTTATCCAGATTGCCTTAAGCTGTTTTCCATCCACATTCATAAAAGGCTCCAATCAGATAAAACCATTATAAGGAAAAAAGTCTCGCTCGAAAAGGGTGCAAAGTTTTTTATTGCCATTTCCTCGCAAAAACTAAATATAATTATATACTTAGAGTATATATATTATACCAATGAGAGTTAATAGCGGTAGTAGAGATAGATAATAAATGGTCCGCTACCATATAGGAACAAAGAACGAAAAACGTACATTATCCATAAGTTGTTCCATCTATATTGCTTTTGTCTTTTTATACAGTACCTTTTAAAAACAGGAGAACGCATCTATTACAATAAAAGAATTATGAATACCCTGAATGGTTTCTCGAAAAAGGATGATGATTTACCGGATCGATTTTCTACAAAATACGGAAACTCCGGCTCTAACATTTATATAAAACCTCTTTTAATGACACTCTATATATTAGCTATACATCAAGTTCGCTGGACTAGCTTGCAGGTCATATAGATCCCCGTGCTATTGATGGTTCTTCATGCGCAGCAGTAACTGCTTCCAGTGAGTTGTCTGCACATAAACATGTTGTTATAGATTCAGGCTGTTCTGCTGTTCTTCATGGCCATCCGAAATTTTCAGTTATCCTTTCTATGGATTGCTTAAAAAAAGATTGTGAACAAAAGGGATCATGTCATATCCGATGTCCTTTCAAACGCTTTATAAATGATATTCCGATTGTGCCTGGCGAAGTGGGAAAGGGCCCGTATGGATTATTTAAAACTGTTCCGGAAGCAATTAAAAATAATCGCGGTGTAATTGTGTATGGCCATGGTGTTTTTACAACAGGCAAAATTGATTTTACAGAAGCATTTAAAAACTTGTATAAAATAGAAAATGAGTGTATTAAAGAATATTTTAATAGAGTAGATACAATTTAAGGGCCATGTAAACACAGTGTCTCTAAAAACCTACATTTATATGACTGGTTCTGCTTTACATCGGGAGCGTGTTTTTCCGCCTGAGATCTCAATATTATCTAACATTGCAAAATGCTTAGTGTACACATCCTGCTGCATATATTTCATTTTTATAGTATAATTTGAATAAATTTTTAAAATTATATTAATATATGTTATAAATATTTACAAAAATAAGGATACTGACATATGATATTGACAGTCTGTTTAAACCCTGTTTTACAAAAAACTTTAGTTTTACCCAAATTAGTAGAAAATCAAGTTAATAGATCTAAAGAATATTATTTTGACATTTCCGGAAAAGGTATTAATTTGAGTAGAGTTTTAAGTCAGCTTCAGGAAAAGGTCTGCAACTTAACTCAAATCGGAGGAAACAATAAAAAACTTTTTTTAAAAATGATGAAACAGGAAAATTTTAAAGTACTCCATACTTTTTCCTCCAGCAATATCAGGTTTTGTTATACTCTGCTAAATCAATTAAATCATAGTTCTACCGAAATTGTTGAAGAAGGTGAAGCAATCGATACAAAAACAGAAAAAAAAGTATTAAATAAATTTAATCAATGGCTTCCCAGATGTGATTGTCTAATAATTTCAGGCAGTAAAGCACCAGGTTTTTCAGACTTAATCTTTCCGGAGATGGTTATGAAAGCGAAATCTTTAAATAAATTAGTAATTCTGGATTATCGAAAAAACGATTTAATTAACTCTCTTCCCTATCAGCCAGATTTTATAAAACCAAATTTAACTGAATTTACTGAAACTTTTTTTCCGGGAGATAACTTTCTGGAAGAGCAAACAAAACCGGAGTTTATAAAAAAAGTTAAAGAAAAAATAATGGAACTACACAACAAATATCAATCTAATATTATCCTGACTAATGGCAATAAAAATATTTTATACACTGAAAATAATAAAATTAAATCTTACTCCATTAATAAAATCAAAGCTCTAAATACTATTGGATGTGGTGATTCATTTACAGCCGGTTTTGCTTCAGCTTATCTTAAAAAATCTTTAATTAGCGAGGCCGTTAAATTCGGTAATGAATGTGCCTCAAAAAATGCAGCCCATATCCGGCCAGGTTATATAAAATAAAAAAGCACTCCTTAAGGATGCTTTTTTTATAAACAAATATTTAATAATCGCTCAGAAATATACCTTAATATATAATGAGACAGAAGATGTAAATGGTAATTATTTATAATCAATTAGTGGAAGACTCTGCAATTATAGGAGGCGGCCTCCTTTTATTTATAAGATGCAGTCTTCCATATGCCTCTGGTACGAGATAAATAGAAGCTATGGTATCTTGTCTTATATAAAACCTTACATTTAATGGCTTATGAGTTTTTTAATTAATAATAGAGCAGTTACCACGAAATTATCTAACAGATAGCTCATGTGACATTTTTTTTAATCTTTCAAGATCTGCTAATTTAAAATGCTCCCATTCCATTGGGAACACAGTGTTGTTGTGCGTTAACGGGTCTAAAGCAATTGGGTATGAAGAAAACTCAACACTTTTTTTCCACAATTTAGTATGCGGAACAGTTGAATACTCAGCAAGCATTATCCTGATTCTATAAGCTGAAGCATATTTTATTGACTCTTCTACTTCACATGCTCTCTGGCCCGGCAGGCCAGCAAGTATATAAACACTTATGTCTTTTGCAGAGAATCCTGCGGATTTTAATATTCTTACTCCTCTTCCTAATTCCTCGACAGATAGTTTTTTTCCTGTCTCACCATGAAAATCATCACTGGAACTTTCAAATCCGATTCTTATTTCACGAAAACCTGCTTTTTTCATAAGTTCTGCAGTTGTTATATCAAGATATGAAAGATGTACAGCATTAGGAAGATAAAAGTTCAATTTTAAACCTGATTCAATTATTTTTTCCAGAAACAGCATTATCCCTTTTTCTTTATTAAATAACAGAGCATCATCTAAAAAAGCAAAATTGATATTTCCAAACTTTTTATTTATTTGATAAACATTATTAAAAGTTAATTCAGGGTTTCCCTGTTTAAAATTTCCTGTAAGTTTTTTTGATGCGCAGTAATCACAGGTATAAGGACAGCCGGTATTAATTCTAATTACAGCAGAATCCTCCAATTCCTGCTTTAAAAAAAGAAAATCCTCTGTTAATGACAGATCAGAATAAGGAAGTGAGAGCTTTTTTAGAATATGAGATAATTCAGGCAGGGCATTTCCTGTAATAATATAATCCGGCCCTACCACTTTGTCGCAATGTTCCGGACATAGTGTAGCATAAGTTCCGCCTACTATTACAGGAATACCGGGAAATAATTTCTTAACCGTTTCTACAGCTTCTTTTACACCGGGATACCAGTATGTCATACCAGAAGAAATTAATATAACAGAAGGCTTAATCGCTTTTAGTTTTAATTCTACTGATTCACGTAATATGCCGTATCTGTGATAATTTCTCGGAACATCTGCCAATACCTCCGGCTTTTTGATAAATGATTTATAAAACTTTCCTGTGCCATCCTGTTTGCGCTTTGGTAACCTGAGCTTCTTAGAAGTTAAGAAATCCGAATAATTCAAATAGTTTATCAATTTTATTCTGTACCCTGCTTTTTCAAGCCACATACCCAACCTTAAAAGCGGATATGGCTTTATAAAAAGATCATAAAGGGCAAAATCATATACAGGAGGATTAATTAGTAAGGCTAACGGAGTGTCTTTAATACGTCCCTTCCTTTATCACTTATAACAAGCCTATGACAGACCATGCTGTCTGTTATGCGTACTTCTGAAAAATCATCAGGAAATTCAAGATTAGAATATCCTTCTTCATCTATAAAAGTATTTTCCTGTACAAAATCATAAAGGGCTTTATCTGAAACTTCTACATAAACTATTTTTTCTAATTTTTTTAACAGTTTATTCATTTTTTTATTGGAACCTGATAAATAATTATACGGAGGCTTGCCGAGCTTTTTTTTAAGCTCCGGATATTCCGGCCATGGCTCTCTTGAAGCCATAATATATTGAACAGCGCCCCAGCCTGTAAATGTATCTACCCTTCCGCCTGGCCCGAATTCAATTTTTATAAAGCGGTTATCTTTATTACTTATTAAATCACATTCCAGACCGTGAAAGAAATATGTCCAATCCAGGAAGTTCCCTTCCTGTTCAATTTCCCTTTTATTCCATATATAAAAAATCTGCTTTATCCCGCATCCAAGTTTTTCAGCAATGCATGGAGCAAGCTCTAATTTTAATTGTGTCATATCGTTTATTGCTTTTAGGAATTCTATCTCTATATTTTTCATATTAATTATTTATATTTAAAAGGCCCACTCTTATACCCCAGCCAAAGTTATTTTCTTTTATGTAAGCAAGAAGGCCTTTGCCGTATCCTGCACTGAACGCTGCAAATATCTGCAGTTCTGCTATTTTGCCTGGAATTACAATTCCTCCAATACTTCTTAAAAGATAATTTTCCTGCTCTTCTCTGTCCTTTCTGAAAAAATATTCTCCGAAAGCAGATATAAACAAATGCATCTGTTTAAGTATTTTATATCGAAGTATAATATCAAATCCTGGCCCGAATGAATAAGCACTGGCAGAAAAAAAGAATTTATTCTGCAGCCGGAAATTAAGCTCTAATTTCCTGACAGGAATCCTTAAACCAATATCAAAAATAAAACAGTCCCCTATATTCGGAGGCAAATCTTCTATATCAGATCCTTCTATATCAAACGGTGCTGTATAATGCTCACTCTCATGACGGAATAATAAACCAATTTCAAAACCGCCATTTTCTCCGAATATTCTGTCTGCAAGCCTGTGAAATGAAAATACAAGAGAATATCCCAGTACACCACGCCACAAATACGGACCTGTCGGAACCGTCATAAAATGCCAGGGCTGCTTTGTTAAAGTTTCTAATTCAAGCATGCCGAACATTCCTGCGCGTAATTCAATACTGTTAAATCTTATACCAAAAAAAGCAAAATCACTGCCGAAAGTGGATACTACTCTTGGAACGACCTGATAACTCATACAGGCCGTATCCCTGGAAGCAGAAAGAGTATTTGAAATAGTATGTGAGTTTCCCGGTAGTACTGTAAATTGAATATCCCGGCTTTCTTCTGAGATTGCAGGAACTATACAAATAAGAATTAATAATGAATACAAAAATGATATTTTCATATTATTTAAATACTACTCAATATTATTGATTAATGCAATTTACAGTATTATTAAGTTATTTGTGATGTTAAAGAAAATTGCTTATGAAGCATACTACTTAATATTTTTATTTAAAAATATTTTACTCCTATTAAGGCCTTTTACTCCATCTACCTGTTTAGCAGCTTTTTCACATAATTCTATATTTTTTTCATCTTCTACAAAACCTTTTAAAGTAACAAATCCGTCATCGGAAATTTCTACATCAAATGACTTAATATCTATCTTCTTTTCATAGAGGATCTTTCCCGCGATATTATGGAGTAGCAGTTGATTGTTAATTCTATACATCGAGATATTTTTATTTTCTTGTGCGGAAAAATCATAAATCGCTTCTTTTACAATATCTACCGATTTTCTAAGCGAAATTACATTTGTATTAATTATCAAATCGTACAAATTAACATTTCTGATATCAATATTAAAAAAGAATTTATGAAATGAGATTCTCGCGTCATCACTGTTTGTTATAATATACTTTGCTTCATACTCATCACAGCTGTCCTTATCCATTATCCTTTTTATCCGTGTTTCGAGAGATGATATTACTCTTACACATATAGCATTGGGGATATTATCAAAAAAGAACTGTCCCCCCATTCCCATAATTATAACATTATCTTTCCTGGCAAATTCAAATACCACTTTCTTAATTATATGTGAATACTTTTCCTTATCGAGTTCAAACTGGTATAATATAGAAGATTTTTTTTCATTATATTTATCTATTACCTTTTCTGAAAAGCCGGATTTAATTAATACATCTTTTATGATTTCTCTTGTAAGCAATTTGTGCTTGAGCTCTCTGGATAATTCATCTGCAAGATCATTTCCCAAACTTCCAATCTGTCTGGATATAGCAATAATCGGCATAATTTACTCCTGTTTTACACTTTCGTTTATAGATTTTTTTTAAAAGACGAAAAAAATTTTCTATGTAAATATCTTAGCACAGCTAATTCAATTTTAAAAGAAAAAAAGAAAAATATTAGAGAATTATTATTTAGATATTATCCAGCGGTATGTTTAATTCTTCTGTGCCTTTTAATACAAACCTGCCGTTTCGTATAATATCTGTACTATCACTGTAATTTACAGCAGATATGAAACCTATTTCTTCATAAGGCAGGGAAATATCTGTATGCACATTAGTATATGCTTTATCCGGATTAGTTTTTCTTAACAGGCTTTTTTCATTGTCCCTTGCGGTAATTTCCTTATTGTCCAGCAGATTAAATACTTTATGGTCCTCCCTCCTCTGAAAGCAGGTATCGCCTACGGCAAAATGCGGGCCCATTTTTTCTAGAATAAGAATAGGGAGTTTGTTAATTATGTTATATTTTTTTGCTACAGCATAAGCATAAGTATTTGTACCGATTGCAAACTCGCCTATGGGCAGGGTATCATGAGGAAACAACAGGTTTTCTTTAATGTACTTTTTATTTTCTTCTATTTCCGCGTAATTTGTACACGAATAGTCTGTTATGTATCCATTTTTAAAAGTAATTTTAAGATTGTCATACCGGAGGCCCCGCAAATAGGTCTCGCCTATATGAAGTATACCGTTAGTGCCTGTTAGTTGCGGCGTTGTAAATACTTCGCCAACAGGAATATTTAAATTAGCGCCGCAGTTTTCAAAAAGAGATTCTTTATGAGGATCTTTTAATTCCTGCAGTTTAACCTTAATATCTGTCAGGTTCCCATCTTTACCTTTGACATGCACATAATCCGCTTTATCAAGAACATTAATAATACGCTGCTGAATTTTCATATACTTATCCGGGTCCAGTGTATTTATTTTAAAGGTATCTTCAAAAATCTCTGCATAGTTTTTCCCTATTTCCGGATTTTAAGCCCAAATCTTTATATTGCTCCGTCTCTATCTTTATGTTTTTTATAAATTCACAGGAATTATTATAATTCTCCAGTATCTTTTCATTTTCCAATTTATAATAATCTTTAATATCAAACATTGGCCGATCCGTTTATTTTAAATAATAGAGTTTAACTTAAATATATGCTTTTTTATAAGGGATAAACAGAAGATATTTATAATTTCGCATTATATTGGTATAAAAAGATCCTTAATCTTAATTATTAGATTAAATTTTATAAATAAATACTTGTTCGGAATTTTATTTCGGTATATTATGAAGAGGAATTAAAGGTAGAGCCACTAAGGAGCTTAACATGTCAAAAGAATGGAATAAAACAGAATTTGCATCCATGCTCGAATACAGCATTTTAAATCCTGTTACATTGCCGGAAGAGATAATAAAAAACTGCTCAGATGCTATTAAATATGGGATTTCTGCTGTTTTTGTTCATCCCTGCTATATAAAATTAGCAGTACATGAATTGTCCGATTTTAATGTTAAACCAGGCACAGTAACAGGCTATCCGTTCGGCGCAAATTCGACTGAAACAAAAGCAGAAGAAGCAAGGCTCGCTGTTCTGAATGGCGCCAGAAATATAGATATGGTTATAAATATAGGTGCATTAAAAGAAGGCGACTATTATACGGTAGAAACAGATATATTAGCAGTTGTTGAAAGCATAAGAGGAGTAGAAGATCAATTCAGTATAATAATTAAAGCAATTATAGAAACATGTTACTTAACAAATAGTGAGATAATTGCTGCATGTAAACTTGCAAGAGATGGCGGTGCCAATTTTATTGAAACATCTACAGACTATGGAACATGCGGAGCAAAAGTAGAAGACATTCAATTAATAAGAGATACAATCGGAGATTCCTTAAAAATAAAAGCTTCCGGAGGTATAGATACTCTGGTAAAAGCTAAGAATATGCTTGAAGCAGGCGCAGACCTCATTGGAACAAGTTACGCTCTTTCTATAATTTCTGAATTTAATAAATAGCTTAACGAATAAAAGAATCCTTGCAAGCCTTGCTTATAGAGGATTCTTTTGTTCATTAAGGCGGCAAAACCTGCTAAATACCGCACATTCCGCTTCCACAAGCACCCTTTTCAAATCCACCAGCGCATCCGGTAGAACATTCCGGAGCAGAGGAAGATATTGTATTTACAGCAAAAGAACTTAACTTCTTTTTAACTGAATCACTATTACACGAAACACATTTTACATTATTCTCTTTACTCGATTTTACAAGAACATCAAATTCTTTATTGCAATCATTGCAAACATATTCAAAAATAGGCATAATTACTCCAAAACAAGGTATTTATATAATATCATAATCAAATTACTTTTTCGTCAAGTGTAAAAAGTTTTCGAACAACAATTTTAAATTTAACACGGATTGATAAGGATTTTTATATCACCATGTATTAAGACGGTTGCAAGCTAAAAGCTTTTGGGTGCAAATAGTTTTTTTAAAACTCTCCTTGACTCACTATTTAAAAAAACTTATTATTAAATAGTTGGAGATTATTTACCCGAAATACTTATATAAGGGTGTATAAATAAATGGATAATAATACAATTTATCAGCAAAGCAATACCGGCCGCCGTCTTGTGAAAGTTCAAAAACCGGAAGCAAGAGTTTTAAGTTTTAATAATAAGGATATTCCGCTTATTAGTAAGATTTCCATAGGCCGCGACAGAAAAAATAGTATTGTAATAGAAAATGCTATGGTTTCGCGTCATCACGCGATAATTCAAAAAATTAAAACAGATTATTATATTAAGGACTTAGAAAGTTCAAACGGAACATTTGTTAACAACAAAGCTGTTCCAAAAGAAAAATTTGTAAAAATAGCTCCTGGAGATTCAATAAAAATCGGTAATTCCAGTTTGATTTTTAAATAGCTCAGCTATAACCTTCTAAAAAATAAAATTTCACGCGCGCTTCGCTCAAGCACGCCAAGAACGCAAAGGGGATAAGAAGAAGTATTTATAGTGCTAAACTGCTAATATCAAAAATGCCTATTAAAAAAATTTCTCACAGAGCTCACGGAGACCAAAGAGGAGATAGTTTAGCAAAGCGTATTCAAAATCTATTAAACAATTTGATATAACTACACAGGTCTTAAGATTAGGGATATTTATAAAAATCTCCGTGTTCTCTACGAACTCTGTCAGAAACCAATTTAACATTAAGATTCTGAAGAAATAGAAAGTTCAAATGTTTTAATATGAACTTGAATAATGAACAAAGCTTTGCGAACTTTACGAGCTTGAGCGGAAGCGGGCGAGAAACATTTTTTTCGCCCGCAATTCGTTATTTCTTCTTGGGTTTGATATCATCATCAAAAACTAAAGTAGTTCCGCCAATATTAATTACATCACCTGCTTCGAGCTTTCTTTTTTTAACAGGATTATTGTTTACGCTAATTTTTCCATCACTAATAATAGTATATGCATCTGTTTTTTTATCATACATTATAGTAACCTCTTTACCCGCGGAAACAGATGGCCCCATAATAGTAAGATCTGCGCTGTCACTTCCGCCAATTACTGTTTTTGCGGTACCTAATGCTACTGTTTTTGCAGATATTTTTGTTATTGACTTATCTCTGTGCAGAAGGTCAAGGCCGGGCTGGGTTCTTCTTTTGTCAAATTTAAGCAGAAATAGAATTAGCCAGAATAACAGAGCAAGAATTAATGGAATAATTAAAAAGAACCCTATTTCTTCTAAAGGCAGGCCAAAAATCGTACTTGTAAAATAATATCTTTCCGTATCGAGCATACTGCTGCTTCTTATATATTCTATTCGTAAGAATTTTTTATCACAAGGATCCATAGTAGCTCTATATGTAAGAAAATACTCATTATTCACCCTGTCTCTTATTCTTTTATAAATATTACTCAGTTCCGCCTGAGAGGATGCATCAAATACCAATCCGCCGGTTTCCAGAGCAATGGTATTTAAATTGCTGTCTTTTCTGCTTCCATAATTAATAGCAAAAATTGTTACTCCCTCCTGAAGGCATAATTCGATTGGCTCTGTATAATCAAATACCTTATCTCCATAATCTGAATGTGCTGTATTTGTATTTAAATAATAAGGATCATTCTTGCCGTCTGAAAGAACTATTAAAACTTTTCTGCCCCTGGCACTGCCTATTTCCTCAACAGACTCAACCAGCCCTGCGTATAGTTCTGTATACTCTTCTTCCTCATTCGGCTTATTTATTTCGTCTAAAAGTTCAATCGTTCTATCCCGGTTTGTACTGTTGCTGATATGGACTTTAAAATAAGTATTAAAGGAACCTAAAGATACAGAATCCTGTGAATTTGTCATACTGTTTATAAAATCCTGTATTGCGCTTTTTGTAAGCGCTATTCTCGAATTCGCGGCATCCTCTTCCACTTCCTCTCCCTGGATTGTATAATACATACTGCCCGAATTATCTATGAGTAAGAAAAAATTAATACCTTCTGTAACATTTATTTTTGATTTAAAATCGAGTATATGGTCTATTTGAGTGTAATCATTTCCATCTACAGACTCAAACACATTAAACATGTCTCTTTCTATATTTTCTATGGGCCTCCCGGAATTATCCGTAATACTTAAATAGACTTTTACAATCTGGTCTGAAAGTAGAGATGAAGTATCTATCTGTGTAATACTAATGTTTTCTGCAAAAAGTAAAAAAGGCAGCATAAAAAATATTGCTATAAAAAATCTAATTTTCATAATCTATAATCCTCTTTTGAAGAACCCGGCAGCAGAGCTGTGCGGTATCTTCGTTCTATAAGGCAGCCCAGTACCAAAATGTTAGATTTTGGTGCTGGGCAACTATTTTATAAGCCTTCATCCCCTTAAGCAAGCTGCGGAGTATCAGGCTTAACCGAATAAAAATATATTTACTCATAATTATAATAAAGTTTTACTGTGCCGATTTTTATTACATCTTCATATTTAAGTATCCGCTGTTTCATAAGAACATCATTTATATATATAGGCGCTTTTTTCTCGGATTCACTTAAAATAAGTTCATTTCCTTTTCTGCGGATTTCTGCATGCAGATCAGATACTCTTCTATAGTCTTTAAACCGCAGCTCACATTTTTTTGATTGTCCTATTCTTAATCTGTTCTGATTAATAAGTATTTCTTTTCCTTTAAGGTTACCGTTTAAAACCCTGATAATTCCGTAAGACAGAGTTCGCTCTACGATACTGTAAAAAAGTCCTATAAAAAATCCGAATATAATAAGGCCTGCTAATCGTGTATACATTACATCCTTAAAAATTACTCTGGAATACTCCAGTACACTTCCGCCTATTAAACCGCCAATAAATCCGCCTAATATACCTATACCGATTTTCTTAACTGAACCTGCCCGCAGGCCCTCAGACGCACCTATAAAAATACCAAGCACACTCCATCCGACAGCTCTTGCAAGAGGAAGGCCGATATAGTTAAAATTCCTTGTTGATGTAAATAAAAGTTCACCTACGATAAAAAGCACACCCTGGCCTATAATAAAACCTGCCACTCCGCCTACTATTCCTATTAAAGCTCCGACAAGCGCTCCATTTAGAACTCTTTCCTTCAGCATGGATGTAATTGCTTCTGCTGTGCCGAAAAATGCGCCGATTATAAACCCGCATGCGGCACCAAGCACCAGGTTAAAAATAAAGTACGAAGGAAAAAGCACCTGATGAAAAACAATTATTTCTACAACCGGCCAGCAGAAAAGGCCGGCAAGTATCCCTAATACACAAATTACTATTCTTCTTACAAGAATTGACATATTCACATTCCTTTACTTTTAATAACTCATATTATTTAACAACACTAAAATCTAGTGTTTTATTACTGCTGTCATAATCAAGTATGATATTCACGGTCGCTTCAGGGCTCAGTTCTATAGATATATTATCTTTAATCTCTTCAGAAACACTTGCTGTTATCAGATACTCGCCAGGTGCAAGTGCAAACTCAATCCCTTCTGTTGAAGATGCCGGAATCTGCTGATACTGTATATTTTCTTCTTCGTAGGACTGATAATTACTGGAATCATTTATCATTATCTGTATACCATTTGAATTTGAAGTAAGAAAAACTTTTCCGGGTTTTGGTACAAGTTCAATATTTAAGTCTAAACTTCTGTTATAAGGATCAATATAAGCAACATAATTACCTGTAAAGTAGCCGTCCCTTTCAAATTTAAAACTGTACTCCGTTCCGCTTACAAGATCACTGCTGCCTAAACTCCTCCATTTGGAATTTAAGTAAACATAACAGTTTGTTCTACTTGTAATATCATCACGGGTATTCGCGTTTGTAACCATATAGTTTATTTTTAAAGGTATTCTCGGAGCCTGCGAGAGTGAAACTTCTATTCTTCTATAATCCCCGATTTCCGTATCATTTTTCTGTAAGTCCCTTGGATTCAAATAAAATGATTTAAAGAAATTATTATTTTCGAAATTTATACTTAAACTGTAAAGATCCGCAGGCAGATAAAGCTTCTGCGATTCAAGAACATAATAGTCATCTGTTTCTCTTTCTGCTGCAAGCCCGAAATAAAGCTTTTCTTTTAAAATATTCAGCTCTTCACCGTCTTCTGTTTGCTCCTCTACTTGCTCTACTATTTGCTCTTCTTTAAACACATATCCGTTTAAAAATATTTCATTTATATCCTTATTGCCCTTTTCTACATTTACAAATACTTTAATAGCACCATAATCTTTAGGCCATAAAAGTTCATAATAAAAATTATAATCATATATAAACAATAATGTGAATGATCCGCCGCCCAATATGCCTATAAAAATAAACAAGAGCACAGCCAATTTTAAACGGCTCTTTTTAAATACGTTTTCTATAGGCTTTCCCATTAGATAATCTCTAAGCTGGTCGTTGTAATTTCTTTTATTCTTCTGTGCAAGGTGCTTTCTGATTACATCGAGCACAATACCAAGGTCCTGGTACCGCTTTTTTGGTTTAACATGCATCATTTTTTTAATTATTTTTCTTACAAAAGGCGAAACCTTCGGATTAACCTTCTGCACAGGTTTATATTTTCCTTTAACAATTAAGGCAATAGATTCCGCGGTAAAATTACCCGGGTAAGGTGCTTTACCTGAAACCATTTCGTAAAGCATAACTCCAAGAGAATAAATATCCGCCCGCTTATCTACTGTTTTTGTATCCTTTATTTGTTCCGGAGACATATAAGCAGGAGTACCAAGCACCATGCCATCACTTGTTAGTCCTTCCTCTGAATCATCCATAGAAGATGCAATTCCAAAGTCTACAAGTTTAACTTCACCTTTCTTGGAAATAAGAATATTTGCAGGTTTTATATCTCTATGAACTACGTTTTTATCATGCGCATATTTTAATGCTTTACAGCAGTCCAATAGTATTAATAAAGCCGCTTCATTAGAAAGATACCTTTCCTTTTTTATTAAGTCGCCTAAAGCATAGCCGTCTATATATTCCTCAATTATATAATAAGAAGAGCCCTCCTTAAAATGATCATAAACCTGCGCAATATGCTCATTTTTAAAGTCCATCATTATTTTGGCTTCTCTTTTAAAACGCTCACTCAAGCTTACTTTACTTTTAGATGATAATCTTTTTAGGATGATAAAACGGTTTAAAGTAGGATGTTTTCCTTTAAAAACAGCGCCCATTCCGCCTTCTGCTATTTTGCCGAGTACAGGATACTTTCCAATCATCCTTAATTTCGGTTTAGTGCCGCTTACAGTCTGTTTCTTCTGGGATTTATCTGCCATTAGCTACCCCTGTTTTTATTTAATTGTATTATATCTTAAGATAATAATTCCTTAAGATCTGCGTACTTTATTATGACACCGTAACGCTCCGATGCCTTGCACCCAAAGGGTACAAGACTGCCGGGATTCTTTATTAAAACCTGTTTACCAATGCAGGCTGTTTTAAGTCTCAACGTGCTTTACTGTATCTCATTAATTATATCTATAACATCTCTATCCAGGTCTATGTCCCCGTCTATTTTTATAAATGCAATAATAAACTTAGACGGATTATGTATCTGAACAAATTTATTATCTGCCCGTAATTTGTAGAGCTCTCTAATTATTCGGTGTCCTCCGAAATAAAATGCCTTATCCATATTTTCCTTATCCAGATAGTGTTCGAGCATTTTCTTGACAGTACCCGGTTCAGAAGCATCGTTCTGTGTCCATGTTAAACTAAAAACAACCTCTCCATCGAGCTTGCTGTTAACAACCTCTTCTTTCGCTAAAAACCTTTCCGGTTCTGCATGCGAGATTAAAAAGTTTTTACCAATTGCAAATAAAGGAAGGGCCTTCTCAAAATTATAGTAATCATCAAATAATTCTTTAAAATTTTTCTTCATGTAAGTAGCAACCATTTCACCTTCAAAACAGAACTTTCTAAACGGGAAATTACCGTCCTTTTTTTCATTTGCAACGTTCTCATGATTGCCTTTCAGAAAATGGAAATACTGCGGCGCCCCCGCTTTCATTTCCATAACAATTTCCATTAAGCCCAGGCTCTCACTCATTTCCTCGTCCATATTTTTATGCTTTTTAAATCCTGTCTGGTACTCATCAAAAGCCTTTTTCCATCTGTTTATCGCCCTGGATTCCGCATGGAATCCGTCCCCTACGCATACAACCTGAATTTCTCCCGCAAAGAGCATCTCAATTACTGTTTTTGCATCAAAGGGCTTAAATAATAGAACAGATAACAGAAAATCTATTCTTGCGTGAAGATCCGGAACAATTATTGTAGGAATATCTTTTTTTAAATTTATAAGCCCGCCGGGAAATCCGTTAGAATTATGGGGCCTGTAATCTGAAGTCTCGTTCTGCAGTACTGAGTTTACTTTAATTGTAAGCGCTTTATACTCAGATACCGTAGGCAGCGCCTTTCTTGTAAATATACTTTTAAGCCGCTGTTTCAGGTCGTTAATTTTTTCTACATTGCTTTCCAAATCTGTTTTCCAAAATAGTTATATTTTAAAAACCTTTTCAATTTATTTGATATTAATTTAGATTAGCTTTTATACATGTAAATTTCAAGCAATAAATTTTTTTTATACTGCTTGAAATGTCTCATGGTAAGAGTTATGATATTTTGGTAGGTTATAAAAAAAGGGGGTAAATAAATGACAGCTGAAATTAAAATACCGGATAATGTTTCATTAAAAGTTATAAAAGGTGCAGATGAGGGCAAAGAATTTAAAATTGAAAATAAGACTATTGCGCTTGGGCGCTCAAGTTCATGCGATTTTGTTCTTACTGATAAATTTACTTCCAACAAGCATTGCCAGATTGTATTTAGAAACGACCATTTTACAGTTATAGATCTTGGAAGCCTTAACAAGACAAAGGTTAACGATAAAGTTTATGTACAGAAAAATCTCAGGAATAATGATGTTATTTCCATTGGTAAATCGCAAATATCATTCTGCTGGGATGATATGGATGATACAGTACTTGAACAATTAGAAGATATCCTCGGTTCAGATGACGATGAAAGCGATGCTCTTTCTATAGATTCTTAAATAAACAGTTATTTCTAAAGAACCATCTAAAACCCCGGAGTAAAGAATGAATGCTGTTAAGAATTTCTTCCTTGTTTTCATGCTTTTCTGCATGGTCCCTATAGTTATACTAATCCAGTTAGAAACTGCAGTGTTAACAACTATCTTAAACGAGGATTTCTATACTTCCAGTTTTAAATATATAAATCTATATGAGAAAATGGCAGCAGCATTATTAGAGCAAATTGAATCGGAATTAAATGCAGAAATTCCTGAAGATGCATCTGCAGAGTTTATAGAAAATATTTCATCTGCATTAGACAACTTAGCAGAAACCCAATTTAAGGACAAAATAGCAGGTTTACGTTCCTACATTTTTTTTGAAAATGAAAGTTTTAATCTCGATATAGATCTTCGCAATTTTAAAGACAAATTATCAGACAGCTTCTCATCCCTCCATTTAATGGAGGAGCAGGCTTTAATCTCATACTTTATTAACAGTATTCCTGATAAAATAGACCTTGTTCAAAATCCATCTGCTACGAATGAAAGATTTCAGTCCGAGTTTAATAATTTCAAATTTGTTTTTTTTATACCATTTTTCTTTTTGCCGTTCTTCCTTATATTTTATTTAATTCTTAACGGCGTAGATAAAGGATTAATCTGGTTTGGCTCCGGCCTTATTGCCTCCGGACTTATACTCGCGTTTATTATTATACTGTCATTTTCCAGTATTGATACTCAAATAAATTATGAAGTACGCACGATTGCAGAAAACAGCGGGGAATTGTACGAACTATTCTACAATCTGGCAATTTCGTTTATCAATTCTGTCAGAAATACCGGTTTTGTTTTTGCAGGAATCGGTGTTATAATTTTAGTTGCAATCAAAATAAAACGGGAAAATGAAAAAACGGACACAACAACAGAAGGCCAGATTTCCGAATTTTGATGTACATGGATGTACAAACATCATCGGAGCCATGGAGGGTGGGAGATGATGAAACACTGTGATGTCCATGGATAGACAAATGCCGACTAAGTCATGGATGACGAAAAGTCGGTAGATGTACGCACATCGCCGTAACCAGGGAAAGCCTTTCACTCATTAATCTATTTTTTGTCAATAAAGATTGACCCCATAAAAACAATGCACAGTTATATCAAATCTGCATGAAAAAAGAAAAATCTTAATAACTTATAGAATAGATCCGCACTTTTAGAGCTCCGTCCCTCTGAAAACCAAGCATTTTGCGGTGTCAAAAAAAATAATTCTGCTGTCAGGCGAAAAAACACGCTATCGATGCACGTCTGTACCCCTGTGGTATCAGAACATAATAATAATACCTCAAAAAACGTTATATAGCCTGGTTCTGTTTTGCATCGATAGCGTCTTGTGCCCTGTGGGTATGTTTTTCCGCCTGAGATCTTAATTTTCTTTAATATCGCAAATAGCTTTTATTATATATAATATTGATTTTTATGTAATTTTAAGATAAACTATAATGAAATGAAAAAAGGTATCTATAAATTAATACTTATTTTCTTTTTATTTTTCACCACGCATATTTCAGCGCAGGAAAAACCTGTAATTGCTGTTATTCCATTTAATGCGACAGGCATATCCAGTGAAGATGCATTCGGCCTTACACTTTTTTTTGAAACTTCACTGCAGAATATTGCACTTTATGATATTGTTGAGCATATACAGGTAGATACCATTTTACAGGCCCAGGAATATTCGATAAGTGATCTTACAGATCAAACTACAGGAATAAGGATTGGCGAACTGCTTTCTGCAAACCAGATAATTATTGGTACTGCCGGGAAGATAGATGAGGATTATTACTTAAACATAAAGATAATAGATGTTCAATCCGGGATTAATATAAGTGCAGAAATAATTTCTGCAAACAGTATTTTAGAGCTATTAGAAATGATAGATCCTCTTGCATATAGTATATTGGGTGTTGAACAGGTTAGAAATACAGAAGTAGAAGCAAAAAACTCTTACCAGTTAACTAAAAGGAATACATACGATACACATGGCAATTTAATGTTTTATTCAACCTTTATCTATAATACAGATGGGATTCCGGAACGAAGAAATAATTACAATGCCGATAATGATTTAATAAGCTATATTATTTTTGAATACGACAGTTTTGGCAATAAAGTTAAATATACAGAATATGGCCCGGATGGCACTGAACAGGCTTTTTTCACATTTGAACATGATTTGCAGGGTAGAATTCAGCAGGGGTACAGGCATGATACAAAAGGTGTACCAGAAAAATATATTACATACGTTTATGATGACAATAACAGACTAATTAAAAAGTCCTATTTTAATATGAACGGCTCATTATTCAGCTATTATACTTATACTTACAATTTTTATGGCAATGAGATGATGAGCATGTATTATGATTCATGGAACAAATTATTAAATTACAGCAACAGCGAATATGCTTTAGTTTCCTACTAATTACCGTAATAAATTATGGTTCTACCTGGACTGCTTTCAGGGTCCGGAGGATTATCAAAACCGGCTGCTAAAACAGTTACACCATAGATATTATCTGAACCAACAGGAATATTTGCAGTCGTAGTGTCTGATTCACCCACTGCAAGATCCACTCCGGCTGTCCAGTATTTATAATCATCATAAACTTGATTGTTGTCCTTATCCAGTCCGAACTGGATTTTACAGTTTTCTAAATCATCCTCACCGTCGTTAGACAATGTATAATTAACATCGTATGTATCTACTACCTTATTTGCAGTATTAATAGTAAAACTTAGAACAAGTTCCGGCGGGGTCCCCATATCATTACAGGAAATAAAAACAGCAATTACAACTATAACTAAAATAAATAATATTTTTCTTTTCATATTAACTCCGATATATTGGATTATTGTATCAAATATATAGCTTTATTTTAAGATTTTCCGGAATAGCTATTATAAATTATCTATTTCAGCCTCATTCTTCCTTCGTGACCTCTGACCCTCAGCAAGAAATATTCTCTCATGACGTAAATAGACGTATCTGTATGATATTTCTTTTCTGAATTATTAAATTTTTTCGTACCCGGGAAATATTAGCAGTATCTGGTAAATCTAAAAGCGGCCGCTAATATATAGCGGCCAGGGGGATAAAATTGACTAATAAGAAAATACCGGTATTTTTAAAATATTTTTAAATATATATAATACTATTTAAATAGTTTGCGTTTAATTGTATACATATTCCCTTAAATCTTCTGCGGCTTCACTAAGTTTTCTTAAAGCTCTAATTTCAATCTGCCTTACTGTTTCCGGTGATATACCTAATTTGTCTCCAATAGTTTTTAATGTATATTTTTTTCCGCCGAAAAATGAGTACCTGTATAATATTATCTGTTTTTCCTTTTTCTTAAGAGCTTCAAGGTGTTTCATGGTTTCTTCCCGAAGGCTTTTTTTAAGCAGTTCCTGATCCGGAACATAGGAATAATCTTCGAATATGTCCTGGATATTTCCTGTATCATTTGCCAGTTCTCCGTCTAAAGAGATTATACTGTATGAAAAGTTTAAAATGGATGTAACTTCACTTTCAGAAAGTCCTATTTCTTTTGCAATTTCTTCTAATGTAGGTTCTCTCATAAGAGCCTGAGAAAGATAATTCATAGTTTTGTTGATTTTTCTTAAGATTTCTTCCTTTCTGTGTGGAAGTCGGATAGATCTCTTTTTATTGGAAATTGATCTTACAATAGCCTGTTTAATCCACCATGACGCATAAGTGCTGAATTTAACATTCTTTTTATAGTCAAATTTTGTAGCAGCTTTTAGAAGCCCTAAATTACCTTCCTGAATTAGGTCCAATAATGAAAGTGTAGAAGAAATGTATGATTTAGCTATCTTTACAACAAGCCGTAAGTTAGCTTTTACAAGTTGTTCGTGTGCCTGTTCATCACCTGCCTGAATTCTTTTAGAAAGCTCAAGTTCTTGTTCAAAAGTTAAAAGCTCAGTTTTTCTTATCTGGTCAAAATAAGATTTTAATGAATCTTCCTGCATATTATTCTTTGTCTTCATAATTAACTCCTGCTAATATATATGCAAGAAATGTGCCATGTTGCATGTAAAGATAATGGTAATTTAAATTGTTGTATTATAAGGAATTATATAATAGGTAAAAAAATAAAAATATTAATGTATGTTTTTTTATACAATGATATTTATTTAATAGCACATCCATGTTCTATTATTTGTTTATAAGCTGCCGCACTTCCTGTACTCCGCTATCTTAATGGTATTTCTATCGAAATTCCTGTACAATTAAATATACGCGGATAATTGCCTGTACATAGAATCTGCAAGTCCGAATTGAGCCGATTTCGCCATTTTTAGAGCATATTCGTCATAAAGCATGTCTTCAAATATCTCTTCTGCCATTCCTCCGTCTATAAGGCCGGATTTATTTACTGTTTCTCTCATTACATTTAACATTTGCTTAATAAATATTGATTCAAATTCCACGCTTACCTGGTAGAGTTTGCTGTTTTTATCAATTGCGTTTGTATTTGTTGTGCTTTCTGTGTTATTAACAGCATCTGAATATCTTTGCATATATGTTAAATCCGAATTATTATACTGAATCTGGCTCATATCAATTAAACTCATGTATTGCTCCTAAAAAATTACCAGCTTTCCATAAAGAGCCCCGGCTCTTTCTATCGCTTTTAGTATCTCTATTATAGTTTCGGTTTCCAATCCAAAAGTAGTTAGTGTATCTACAAAATCATTTACACTTGTTGTATCTTCAATTACAAAATGGTTCGGATTTTCTTCCTGCCCGAACATTGATGTTCCTACTGTTATATTCATAGATTGATAAGATACTGCAACTTTACTTATTCTTACATTTTCACCAATTATAATTACACCAGACTGGGAATCGATTACAACTTTTCCCGAACTTTCCGGTGTGATTGTAAGTTGTTCAATTTCAGAGATAAATGAGACAATATTGTCCAGTCTTTCAGAAGGAATAAATATCTCTATTTGTGAAGCATCAATGGTATTTACAACTATTTCTTCATATGCTTCTTCTATTGCTGTGCCGACTGAATTTGCGGTAACAAAGTCCGGATTTTTTAATATTAAGTAGATCCTTCCTTCAGAAACAAACTGGGAAATAACTTCTCTTTCTATTATTGCACCGTCAATTATAGTACCAACTGTCTGAATACTACCATCAGAACCGGGAACAATTATTTTTCCCTGAGCAATCGCATAATCTTCGCCGTTTGCTGCTTTAAGATTCGTCTGAAGCAGTATACCGCCTTCAAGGCTCTGCGCGTCTCCGATGCTGGAAACACTTAAGTCTATTCTATCGCCAGGCCTTACGAATCCCGGAATTTCCGCGCTTACCATAACTACCGCGCAGTTTTTACTTCTAATTTCAGACTCTTCAATAGCAATACCAAAACTGTTAATAAAATTGGAAAGGGTTCTCTGTAGAAGTACGGATGTAGATGCATCGCCCTGTCCTGCAAGTCCTGTCACAAGCCCTATACCCAGCAGTTGGTTCTCTCTAATGCCCTGAATATTAGCTATATCTTTTATCCTGACACTTGGTGTTGCAAATAAAAGACAGGGAAATATAAATAATATCAGTATAATGAATTTAAATAATTTATTGTACAGGAATTTCAATTGAAATTCTATAAAATAGGCGAGCACAGAACGTGCGACAACATTAGTACAAATAATAGTACATGGATGTACTATTTTATTATGGAATATCAATTCTGACCTCCTTCATGCCGGTTACTGTACCGTCAAATGTCTGATTACTGTTTTCCGGCTTTACTCTGATTATTTCGCCGTAAGAACCCGTATTTAGTGCTTCACCAAGGGTAATAATCTGTATATTATTATTGTTAAAAGATATTTGAACTGTATCTCCGTTTCTAACAAGTTGAATCTTTTCAACATCACCATATGAAATAATTGAACCGGTATTTAAATTTCTACTAAATGTATATTGTTCTACAGATTCCTGTGAAACATTAAAAAAATCATCTTGTATTTCTGAAATTTCCATTTCCTGTATAACAATTTTATTTGCGGTTACCTGTTCACCGGATAGTACTGAGCTTTTTAATACAGGAACAGGAACATATTGATTAACTCTTAATCTGATATTGCCATTAAAAGAACTGTCATTCTGAACATTATATGTATTTGCAAACTCCCTTTCTATAAAAAGATTGTCTGAATAAACAGGCAGAATATTCTGTTTTTCATTATATGAAAGGTTATTGCCGGAAAATGTATATGATACTACGATTTCTCCGGAAAGGTAGCTTTTTGTCCTGCTGGACCTGACGAGGCTCCAAATTGGGCTTGTTCCAATTGCATAGTCCGGAATACTAAAAGAGGAAAGTACCTCTAATTCTATTCTTCCGTTTTTAACGGGATCCAGCGAATCTATAAAACTTAATAATTCCTTATAAAACCAGAGCGTTTCCTGCGGATAAACGTCTATAGGAATTACTGCTGTTCTGCTTCCAATAATTATTATAGAACCTGTATAGTATGGTTCTATTGCATCTATAAGGAGCCTTGCAGGAATTAGTGACAGCTTCTGCACCCCAATATCAAGATAAAGATTCGATATTGTATTTCTTTCCTGTTCACCCTGTATAATAGCAATATCATTAACAGTTAATCTGCTGTTATATGTATATGCGAATTTATTCATATAGATATTAATAGCGCATAAATATTCTATACTTAAAACAAAAAGTAGAGTTAAAATAATAAGCAGATATTTAAGCTTTTTCATAATTCCTTAGTTTACCTTTTTAGCCCGTTAGCAATTCCAAGCATCGTATCAGTAGTCTGAATTGCTTTAGAATTAAGTTCATATGCACGCTGTGCCACTATCATATTAACCATTTCCTGAACAACAGAAACATTAGACATTTCTAAAAATCTATGCGCAAGCTTTCCCATGCCGTCAAAACCGGGCCTTCCCGCAATTGGCTCTCCGGATGCATTTGTTTTTTTAAGTATATTCTGCCCGATTGCCTGCAATC